>ERZ773061.354-NODE-354-length-19188-cov-16.534103_pt1 | contig 19188 bp, 20 predicted proteins | sample MGYA00580627_ERZ773061 | MGnify/ENA primary metagenome ERZ773061 (study PRJEB29015, sample SAMEA2738119) | human oral metagenome | biome: human oral; feature: human-associated habitat; material: saliva | place: China | collected 2223 ...
TGAGTGTGATTGGCCTTGGAGTAGCGCTATTCGCTAGAAAAAAGAGAGAGCAGTAATATTTAAGAGACTATAATTACGGTTCTGAATCGGCTAAAAAGTTGAAATAAGATGCCAATATACGAATAAAAGAAAACATGATTGATGAGAGAATCTCGTCAATCATGTTTTTTCATGCATATATTTGCCTATGGGCTAACCGAAGGTTGCTGTGGCCTAGAAGTCTGAAAGCTCAGGGGCTAGGCGAGGCCTTGGGGTTGTGTGCAATCTGAAGCTGCATCCGAAACCGAGGATGGCGAGATTAAGAAATCTTAGATCTGGCCCAGAGTCCGAAGATTAGGCATTATAAATGGCCTGGGGCTAGCCGAAGGTGAAGCCCATATAAGGAGGGCACTCGCCAGTAGCGGCGCTGTACACCTCGGAGAGTTCCTCGTAGCTGGCCGAGATCATCCCAAGCGCAGCGGATGTTTCGCTCCCAGATCTGCTAGGCATCATGTAGTCGCATCGCTTAGCGCCGCATCTAGCAGCGAGTGCCTTCGCGATTGCAATCCCGAGCTCCTTTTGACCACCATCTTCACTGAAGGTGAGGAGCTCGGCCGCAGCGAGAGAGCCCGCTTCCGCGGCCTCACACGCTGCGATTGCCAAAGGCTCAGCGCCATCAGAAATTAGCAAGAGTCCAGAACCATCAGGTGCTCCTGATTCAGCTTCCCAGTCAGGCGCAGAGCCCGCCCAATCAGCTGATCCAGCATCCATAGCAGGCGCAGAGCCCGAGGTGTCAGGAGCTACTAGCCCAGCTGCGAATCTAAGAGCTCCTTCTGACAGCTTGATATGGACGCGGTTTGCCAAAATCGTTTCTCTATAATTATTATATTCCTGCGGTGTTAAGACCTTAGTCTGAAGATGGGAGAGTTCAAAATCGACATGCTCAGATGCCAGGACAGAACCCTGCTCGGCATACATGAACTTCTTATATTCTAGAGGTTCATAAAACTTTATTAAGCTCGGTTCAGCTGGTGAGAGCATCGATAGTTTCCTGCTGCTCTCGGCAATCTCTCTGGCATACACAGTTATGTGTGAGCCGTAACCTTTTCCTCGTGCCGCAGGGTCGGTGCATATTGCGTAGCTCATCTCTATTGATTTACCAGCTATATCTGAAACTTTGCCCTCAGGAACAACTAATTTTCCCATGTCGAACTGGGTGAGGGATGCCTGAAGCACTTCACTGCCATCTTGATCCTCGACAATCAGAAAATCCAGATAGTCATCTCGGAAGCAATTGTCGAAGAATTCAATAAACTCCTCATCATCTCCGAAAACTTTTCTGCGTAGTGAGACAAAATCCTCGAGGTCGGAAGCCTCCCTGGGCCTTATTATGTAGTTATTTTTCATAAGCTGTGTATTTCATGAGAAGGACATCCGGGTGATAGCTTTCCTTGGCTTTCCTAAGACCTTCAAGCCCCATGTCCTCTTCGCGGTTAATGTATTCTACATCAGGGAATTTCTCGGAAATTGCCCTTACGAATTCACGGTTAATCATAGTATATGCGCCTTCAACACCAGGAAGAGCCTTCTCAAAATGTACATCCATGGTGAGCTGATCGAGCTGAGTAGCAGCAGTGAAGGCAACAGGTTCACCATTCTGATATAGGAGCCCACCAAAGAAACCGAGCGCCTCATAGTTTTCGAACATCTGCTCTATTGCATCCGCTTCTTTGACAAGGTCAGGATCGCCCTTCTCCTTGTAGAATTCAGCGACGAATGCTCTTGCAGAATCTATATCTTCGCCACTTTCGATGAGCTTAAATTCCCATTCGCCATTTCTCTCAAAATGTTTGATGTGATTGCGCTTCGACGAAAGCTTGCGTCCCCTGAGGTCACGCAGCTTCTCAACTGTGTATATGTAGTCAGCATCTTCACGATTTTCCTCTATGGTGAAACGGTCTCCGTACACAGGTTCAAACTCTTCGAGCGTTTTAGGCGTGAGACCACGCATTATCAGTTTCTGGTCGCGAGAATGTGCGTCTTCTAGCAGTTCTTCTATAATTGGCTTAACATCCCCGCTTCCCTTAGGATATGCGAAAATATATCCATACTTAGGCATTCTTATGATCATACGCTCGCCGATGAAAGCGATTTCTGGCTCATATGCATGCCTCCAGATATATAAATTAGCGAAACTGTAGTCAGCACCATGACATCCGCTCGAACAGATTACGGTTTTTGCAAAGTCCTGGTCATCTAATCTGACGGGTCTAAATTCTAGCATTAGTCTCTCCCTTTTTAATTTCTTAATCAAATTATACGATTCTATTTTACAAAATTAACATCTCATTATAGCACTAAAAACCAACATGTAAAGTGAATTCCGAGTGAATAAGTAGGAATTTAAAAAGATACTTTATTAGTATTGATTTTATAGCTTCAAAATGTTACTGTTGCAATAGAAAAATAGAAATGACATTCGGAAAGGGGATGAAAGATAAATGGCTAAGATTACAAAGGATATGATTATCGGTGATGTTATCAACGAGCATCCAGATTTAATTCAGGTATTCTTCCAGAACGGAATGATGTGCATCGGTTGCCCTGCTTCTCAGGGAGAGTCAATCGGACAGGCTGCTCAGGTTCACGGACTTGATGGAGATCACCTGGTGAACGCTCTTAATGCTGCACTTGACGCATAAACTGCTAACATTCCAGATATGGATCAGGATTTCGTATATTGCAGGGCGTGATTGCCCTGCTTTTACTTTTGGGGGATTGGTATAGATTAGGATGAAGAGAGAATTGAATCACCATTATATAGGTGAATCTTATGGTGGCAATCAGGACTGGTTTCGCACGTTCTGGATGCGAATAGGTGGATGTGGTGCGGAGACTGCATGTGAGAGCAGTTTGTACTTTGCACGCGAGTTTGGATTCACGAAGCTATATCCATTTGATGCTGATGATGTTAAGCGAGAAGAGTACGTAGACTTTGCGCATATGATGGAGGACTATCTATGGCCTAGATTCACCGGAATTAATAAACTTTCTATTTATATAAATGGATATGTCAAATACCTCAGGGATACCGGCGAGTACCGCGTGGATGTGGACGAATTCTCAGGAGATCATACCTACGAGGAGGCAGCGGAAAAGGTGAAGGAGCAGATAGATGCAGGATTACCGATTCCGTTCCTTACACTCAGGCACAAGGATGCAAGGTACAGCGACTATGTATGGCATTGGTATCTTGTAAATGGATATGATGATACCGAGGACGGATTCAAGGTTAAGGCCGTGACATACAGCGGCTATAAGTGGCTTGATTTTGAGGGATTATGGAATACGGGATGTAAACCGACTGGCGGGATGATTATATATACTGTAAATGATTAAACTCCAGGGCTTTAATATGTACTGAAGTACATGATGTTGGATATGGGATGCGATTATCGTGATACTACGAACAGGCATGGTATAACAGAATAGTGGCACGAAAAAAAACGACTGTGAGGCGAAAACGCATTTCTCATAGTCGTTTTTGTTTATATTTATAGCTATAAGTTCTATGAAAGTGCTGTTAAATAAAGCTTAATCATCATATATTAGAATCTCCTGCGCTTATAAACTACTGTTGAACTTCGTATTGCTAGATGTCGCATTAGGCATAAGGTCTTGAACCTTCTTCTCGGCAACCGTGTATGAACCGTCGCTGTTTCTATATGTAGCTAGGATTCTAGTGTTAAGAACAGACGAAACTAGTTCGTTCCTGTTGATGCTCTTAAAGATAAGAGAAGCAGTCCTGTATACTCCTCCAGAAGTGTTACCGAAGAGGAATGTATAAGTTGATTTTGCACCAGCCTTCGCAGTCATCTTAAGTGGAACATTGTACTTAACGCTCTCATTAGGCTGAAGATTTCCAGAGATATTGATTCGTGTTAAATCACTCCAGGTATAACCAGTTGGAAGCCCGATTGCGATAACACTAGCGCGAGTAGTCGTAGTTGTTCCGAGAGCGGCGTTCTTGAACTGATACTCGATATTTATATCGGATCTATTAGAAGCCTACCTTATAAACTTAGCTCTTCTAATCACCAATTCTGCAGCTACGCCGATGGCAACTCCGGCTATCGTTCCAGAAATCATCAGCACCGGTAGGTAGTAGAAGATTCTGATATCATTAATGAGTAATGCCGCAATGGTGAGCTGCCCCATATTATGCAGGAAACCACCTGCCATACTGACACCGGTAATGCTGAAGAGGTCGGTCTTCTTGAGCAAAATCATTCCTATCAAGCTGATCGTAGCACCTGCGAGAGAGTAGAGCATGCCGAACACACCGGTAAAAAGTAATCCTGCTACTACTATTCTAATGACATTTAACATAACTGCGTATTTTGCAGAGAGCTTATACAGCGCAACAACAGCCACTAAGTTAGCTATCCCTAATTTGATCCCCGGAATGCCTGGAGTATATGGTATAATAGCTTCGACGTACGATAAAATTAGCGCCAGTGAAGCTAGAAGCGCAACGGTTGCGACGTTACTGCTGCGACCACGAGGAGTCCTCCGTGAAGGCTCGGTTGAGTTTTTAACTCGAGACTGAGTCATACTTGTTTGCCTCCTTTCCGCTTATCGAAACGACCACTTTGTTAGGAAGGCAGATTATACTTTCCCCGGTCTTGCTTATAGCTTTGTGCTTTACGCACACCTGATTTTCGCATGATGCTTCGGACATGGTCACGTAGCCGTGCTTAATTCTGATTACATTTAGTTTATTCCCGCGCTTTACAGCTATAGTTTTATCCTCGGACAAGCTGTACACTCCGTACTTCTTGCCATCTACTGTCACGGTGACTTTGTCTCCTGAATGACTCGTCGTGCTGAGCCATACCGAGGAGGCGATACCGAGTGAAATGAGGATTATAAAGAGGACGATATCAGCTTTTTTTATAAATCCTTTTAACATTGTTCGTTATTCCCTGTAACCCCTTAACTGTGAGGTAATAAATTGATTAAACTTAGCAAACAAACCATAAAACTTTCGTTAATATTCGTAATAATCGCAACGGTTATTATAACACAGACAGCCTGCAAGAACACCAAGGATGTTGAGCCAGTATCAAAGGAAGGCTTCTATCTCGATACAGTGTGCAAGATTTCGATATATGACATGGATGGAGATCTGGACAAGGAGAAGGCAGAGGCTGCAATCAACAAGGCTTATAAAAGATGCCGCGAGCTCGAGAATACTTTAAGCAACACAATCGAGTCAAGTGAAGTCAGTCAGATTAATAGTGCTGGCGGCAAATGGGTAACTGTAGGAAAAGATACACTCAAAGTCGTTAAGGCTGGTGTGAAGTATGGAGAACTATCGGATGGTGATTTCGATATAACTATCGGATCGGTTTCAGGGCTATGGGACTTTCAGTCTGAGAATCCAGTGGTTCCAGAACAGTCTAAGATTACTGAAGCGCTGAAGCATGTAAACTATAAGAATATTCAGTTCAACGGAAACAAGATAAGAATCATAGATCCTGAGGCTAAGCTCGACCTAGGAGGAATTGCCAAGGGGTATGTTGCAGACGAACTTACGACACTGCTCGAGAAAGAAGGCGTAACATCTGCTGTAATCAATCTCGGTGGAAACATCTCTACGATAGGAAGCAAGCCTGACGGTAGTCCATTTATCATCGGAATAGAGAAGCCATATACTGACAGGACCGAAATCATCGGAACCACGACAGCGGATAACCAGACCGTTGTAACTTCAGGAATATACGAGAGGCAGTTCCAAAAGGATGGTAAGATTTACCACCATGTGCTAAGCAGCAAGACGGGATATCCTGTCGAGACGCAGCTTGAGGCTGTCAGCTTGGTGGCTAAGAAAGGTCGCTCGATGGATATAGATGCCATGAGCACAATCTGCCTGATGAAAGGTGTAGATGGCGGAAAGGCGTTTATCAAGAAGCAGAAAGGTGTTGAGGCTGTCTTTAGCGCACAGGGCAAGGAAGTTGCCAAGACTAAGGGCATGAAGTTCACAGCTGAATAGCGAATTAACGCGCGGCTAGCAGATGATCATAATATCAAGCTTAGCAGCTAGTGCGCAATATGCAGATTGCAAATATTAAGTAAGCAGGGGGTGTATAGTATGAATAAGAATAGAATGCTGGTCGATATGCACCTCCATACCACAGCATCTGATGGATCATATAGCCCTACTGAGGTTGTGCAGATGGTGAGAGAGGCTGGAGTCAAGGTGTTCTCACTAACTGACCATGACACGACCGCTGGTGCCAATGAGGTTCAGGATAAGATTCCAGAAGAAATGGAGTTCTACAAGGGCATAGAGTTTTCGTGTGAAATAGGAGATATCAAGTGCCACATCCTCGGATATTCGTATGATGACGAACATCCTGATTTTAAAGAGGCTCTTGCTGCTGCAGAGTCAAAGAGAGAGAATAAACTCGCTATTAGGATAGAGCATCTGCGAGAAGTCGATGGTATCGAGCTTACAAATGAAGAGGTTGAGGAGTTAGAATCAATTCCCTCTGCAGGGAAGCCGCATATAGCAAATATCCTCATGCGCAGGGGTGTCTCTGGTACGAGGACTGAAATCATAAATAAATACCTTGAGTTTGGAGTCGATAACAGAATCCCTGCTGAGCTTGCTATTAAGGCGATTAGAGCTTCTGGAGGAGTTGCAATCTGGGCACATCCGCTCGGTGGAGAGAATGAAGTCCATATGAATAGAGAGGAGCTCGAGGAGAAGCTAGACGTCCTGCAAGGCATAGGAATTGAAGGACTGGAGTGTTTTTATTCTAGATACGACGACCGTGAAATTGCGATGCTGCTTGAGATTGCCGAGAGGCAAGCTCTTCTGGTGAGCGGCGGCAGTGATTTTCATGGGAAGAATAAAAATGTAGAAATCGGTGAACTCGGTGTGAGTAAGAGAACTGTCTCCGATTCTGATCTTAGCCTTATAGCAGAACTCAGGAGGAGAAGACTCAGAAAGTAGGTAATTGTTAAATCAAAAATGTAGTATGCTTTGAATTTTCAAGATATTCATGTTGAATGAGCTCAGATAGTTTTGTATAATACCCTAGCTCGTAAACGAAGATAAAGATAAAAGGAGGTATACGATGAGTGAAAAGAAAGTAACTATGCTGGGATGGGCAGGAACTTGCATGTCGATAGTAATGTACGTCGCATATGTAGCTCAGATTATGAATAACTTAAATGGAAATAAGGGAAGCTTTATTCAGCCTCTAGCAGCAATGATAAACTGCATCCTGTGGTTCTCGTACGGATTATGCAAGGAAAAGAGAGATTACCCGATTATGGTAGCAAATCTACCGGGAATTATCTTCGGATGTTTGGCGGCAATTACCTCGCTATAGATTTATTTGTAATGTGAATAAGCTAAGGAAAAGCATGAGCAATAGAAAGTATATAAATAATTATGGATTATAAACAAGAAGAATTTTTAAGTAAACAAAGAGCACTGGAACTATGGGATAGTGGAGATATAGATAAAATCGAGACTGGAACATTTAAGGGGCTTGCTGAAATTCACAGATATATATTTCAGGATGTATACAGTTTTGCAGGGGAAATAAGGAGCGTGAACATTGCAAAAGGGAATTTCAGATTTGCTCCGGTACTTTATCTTGAAGCAAGTATAAAAGAGATAGAGAAGATGCCACAAAATACATTTGAGGAATGTGTAGATAAATATGTTGAAATGAATGTTGCACATCCTTTTAGAGAAGGTAACGGCAGAAGTGGCAGGGTATGGCTTGATAAGATGCTCAAGACAGCTGTAGGAAAGTGTATTGATTGGTCGCAAATAGATAAAGAAAGCTATTTATCCGCTATGGAGCGTTCTCCAGTAAATAGCCTTGAAATAAAACATTTACTTTCAAGTGCTTTGATTACTGATATATCTAGCAGGGAAATTTACATGAAGGGAATAGACAACTCATATAGATATGAAGATGCAAATAATGTGAGTATTTTTGATGTAGACAAGTTCCATATCCGGTAAACCACCCGGAGCAAGGGACTTGGCAATACAGATTGCAAGAATATAAATTAGCCGCCAAATGTAAGAGCTCAGTTAGGGATTTAATAAGCCAGGGTAGCGTAAAGGAGTAATAGTAAAATGAAGCATATCTTAACAAAAAGAGAAATGACAGAAGAAGATATCAAATTCAATTATATTAGTCCTGCTATTGTCTCTAAATGGGATAAGAATAAAATCACTATGGAGACAAAAATTACAGACGGCAAAATTAACCTTCGTGGAAATTTTACTTCTAGAGAAAAACCTAAAAAGGCAGATTACATACTATATTTAAATTCAAATAAACCTATAGCTGTTGTGGAAGCAAAAGATAATAAGCACAGTGTTTCTCATGGGTTACAACAAGCGATGACCTACGCAAAAATGCTTGATGTTCCTTTTGCCTATAGTTCCAACGGAGATGGCTTCTTTGAGCATGATTTTTTGACAGGTAAAGAACAAGAATTTTCTATGGATGAATTTCCATCAGAAAAAGAACTTATAGAAAGATATAGGGCGGAGTACAACCAAGGCAAAGGATTAAGCTCACAAGAAGAAAAAATTATTGAACAGCCATATTTTTCAAGTCAAAACTCTTACCCACCTAGATATTATCAAAGAGTTGCAGTAAACAGAACGGTTGAAGAAATTGCTAAAGGAAAAGATCGACTTCTTCTTGTTATGGCAACAGGTACAGGAAAAACTTATACAGCTTTCCAAATCGTTTATAGACTTTTACAAAGTGGATTGAAGAGAAAAATTCTTTATTTAGCCGATAGAAATATCTTGGTTGATCAGTCTATTCAACAGGATTTCGCACCACTTGAAAAAGTTATCCATAAAATCAATGTAGCAAAAGATGATCCCAATACCATCACTTCACATCAAGTGTATTTTTCGCTTTATCAACAGCTTGTTGGAGATGATGATGCAGAGCGTTTTTCAGAGCTTTTTAAGCCGGACTTTTTTGACCTTATCATTGTAGACGAGTGCCATAGAGGTTCGGCAAAAGAAGAATCTAGATGGAGGAGAATTCTAGAATACTTTTCTTCTGCAACCCAAATTGGTATGACGGCAACACCGAAAGAAACAAAATATGTATCAAATATCAATTATTTTGGTGACCCAATTTACACCTATTCTTTAAGAGAAGGAATTGAAGATGGCTTTTTAGCTCCATTTAAAGTTATTAACATTACCACTGATATTGGGGATGGTTGGCGTCCTATTAAGGGGCAAAAAGATAAATTCGGCAATCCTATCGAAGATAGACTCTATAACAATACAGACTATGACTACAATATCATAATAGAGGATAGAACCTATCAGGTAGCCAGAGAAATTACAAAATATTTGAAAGCAACTGACCGTATGGCAAAAACCATTGTCTTTTGTCCAACAGAAGAAGCAGCAGAAAGAATGCGAATAGCTTTAGTCAATCTCAATTCAGATATGGTTAAAGAAAATCCTGATTATTGTGTTCGCATAACAGGAAGTGATGATTACGGAAAGAGCAAGCTCGACTATTTCATTTCTGTATCTGCAAAATATCCTGTTATAGCCACAACATCAAAGCTTCTATCGACAGGGGCCGACTGTAAGATGACAAAGCTAATTGTCCTTGATGAGATGATAGGCTCAATGACTGAATTCAAACAAATTATAGGTCGTGGCACTAGACTCCGTGAAAAAGAAGGTAAAACGCATTTTGTCGTTATGGACTTTAGAAATGTTTCAAGGCTTTTTGCTGATCCAGATTGGGACGGACCTATTGAAATAGATGATGATTTTAACCCGGATAAAAAAACAACTTCTCCTAAACAGGGTGGAGGTGAAGATGATACCCCACCACATGACCCTACTATTAAACCAGTTGTAGACAAAAACGGATGTAGAGTAGAAATCGTTCACAAAACTGTATCCATTTATGATACAAATGGCAAACTTTTAAGACAGGAGAGCATTGTGGACTATACAAAAGAAAATATCAAAGGCGAGTTTGCTTCTTTAGATGCCTTTATTCGTGAATGGAGAAATGATCCTAAAAAAGACAAAATCAGAAAACTTCTTCTAGAACATGGCATTGATATAGAAAAACTCAAGGCAGAAAAAAATATGGCAGAAGTTGATGACTTTGACTTCATTTGCCATATTGCTTTTAATCAAAAGCCTCTTACTAGAAAAGAGAGAGCAGAAAATGTCAAAAAACAAGATTTACTTAGTAAATATAACGAGAAGGCTAAGGAAGTTTTAGAGTTACTGCTTGATAGATATATGAACCAAGGGATTACAGAAATTACAAGTACAGAAGTACTAAAACTTGATCCTTTTGTGAAACTAGGGAAGCCATATAAAATCGCAAGTTATTTTGATGGAAAAGAAGGATATATTCATGCTGTGGCCGAACTACAAGATGCAATATATAACTATGGAAGGGCATAACAATGAGTAATCTATCAGGATTTATAAAAAGATTAAGGGATATCATGCGAAACGATGCTGGTATCAATGGTGACGCGCAAAGAATTGAACAAATTGTATGGATGCTTTTTCTAAAAGTCTATGACGCAAAGGAAAGCGACTGGGAAATGAATGAAGATGACTATACATCTATCATTCCTGATGATTGTAGATGGACTAATTGGGCATATGACGACAGAACCGGTGTAGCTCTAACAGGCGACGCCTTGCTAAACTTTGTAAACAACACCCTTTTCCCTACACTAAAAAGTCTGCCCGTAACTCGTGAGACACCGATTAAAAAAGCCATTGTTCAAACCACATTTCAAGATGCCAACAACTACATGAAAGACGGCGTTCTCCTAAGACAGGTAATAAACATAATCGATGATATTGACTTTGGTGACTACAACGAAAGCCATGCGTTTGGAGAAATCTATGAAACTATTCTAAAAGAATTACAAAGTGCAGGTTCAAGTGGCGAGTTTTATACTCCTCGTGCTGTAACCGATTTTATGGCAAAAATGATAGAGCCAAATATCGGTGAAACTATGGCGGATTTAGCTTGTGGAACAGGTGGCTTTATTACAAGTTGGCTAAAAGAGCTTCATAAAAAAGTAGAGACCATTGCTGATGAAGAAGCATATTCTTCATCCATCTATGGCATTGAGAAAAAGCAATTTCCATATATGCTAGCCATCACCAATATGCTACTACATGATTTAGATGTGCCACAAATTTTTCATGACAATACACTTCTTAGAGATGTACTAGACTATACAGATGATGACAAGTTTGATGTTATCCTCATGAATCCTCCTTATGGTGGGGCAGAAAAGGCAGATGTCAAAAGTCATTTTCCAGCAGATTTAGCAAGCTCTGAAACAGCAGATCTTTTCATGTCTGTCATTATGTATCGTCTAAAAGAAAACGGACGAGCAGCTGTCATTTTGCCAGACGGATTTTTATTTGGTACCGATAATGCCAAGATCAATATCAAAAAGAAACTTCTTAAAGAATTTAATCTGCATACCGTTATACGAATGCCATCAAGTGTATTTAGTCCCTACACTTCCATTACCACAAACATTCTTTTCTTTGATAAAACAGGAGAAACAAAGGAAACTTGGGTTTACAGACTGGATATGCCAGAAGGATACAAGAACTTCTCGAAAACAAAACCAATGAAACTAGACCACTTCGAGCCTGTGATTTCTTGGTGGAAAAATAGAGTTGAAATTATAGAAGATGGTTTTGATAAAGCAAAGAAATATATGAGAGCGGACTTAGAAGAAAAATATGCCTATAACCTAGATCTTTGTGGCTATCCACATGAAGAAGAAATTATCCTTCCTCCTCATGATTTAATTCAGCAGTACCAAGAGGAACGAGCAAGTCTAAATGCTGAGATAGATAGAGTTCTAGAAGAAATAGAAAATCTACTGGGAGGTAAAATAGAATGACACCAGAACAGTTAAAAAATTCTATCCTCCAACTTGCAATCCAAGGAAAACTAGTCAAGCAAAAAAAAGAAGAAGGAACAGGTGAAGAACTTTACAAAGAAATACAAGAAGAAAAGAAAAAACTAATAGAGGAAGGAAAACTAAAAAAACAAAAATCCCTACCTGAAATCACAGAAGATGAAATCCCCTTTGATATTCCAGATAGTTGGAAGTGGGTAAAGTTGGGTGATTGCACAGGATATGCTCAGACGAAGGTTAAAATATCTCCTAAGGATATTAGGGGCGATATGTGGTCTTTGGACTTGGAAGATATTCAAAAGGAAACTGGCGCTATCCTCGTAAAAACAAAAGCCTCAGAACGAAAAATAACAGGTGATAAGGTTATGTTCTATAAGGGGCAGGTTTTGTATAGTAAGCTTCGTCCATACTTGAAGAAAATTCTGGTTGCTCCAGACGATGGAATATGTACGCCAGAATTAGTTCCGTTTGATACGTACTTAATTGATGAAAATTACATTTCGTATGTATTGAGAAGTCCACATATCGACTATGTTATCAATTCAGTTACTTATGGTGTAAAGATGCCAAGAGTCGGAACTGACACTATGATTAATCTGCTAATTCCATTGCCATCTCTTGCCGAACAGAAACGCATCGTTGCTAAGATTGAAGAGCTACTTCTATTGGTTGACCGTTATTCTGTCTCATATGAAAAGTTGGAGCAGTTTAACGCAAAGTTTTCGGAAGATATGAAGAAGTCCATCTTGCAATATGCCATCCAAGGCAAGCTCGTTGAGCAGAGACCGGAAGATGGCACCGGTGAGGAGCTGTATCAGCAGATTCAGGTGGAGAAGCAACGGCTCATTGCGGAAAAGAATATCAAAAAGGAAAAGCCACTGGCGGAGATTTCCGAAGATGAAATTCCTTTTGATATTCCAGAGAGTTGGAAATGGATAAGAGTAGGCGAGATCTTTGCTCATAATACCGGAAAGGCAATGAATTCAACAGCCAAAAAGGTTGATAAGCCAGGGAGTGTAAAACGCTTTATTACTACATCGAATTTGTATTGGAATTCCTTTGATTTTTCATCCGTTAAGGAAATGTTCTTTTCTGATGATGAGTTAGAACGCTGCACGGTAACAAAGGGTGATTTGCTGATGTGTGAGGGTGGCGCATACTATGGAAGAACAGCGATATGGAACTATGATTACGATATTTGTTTTCAAAACCATGTTCATAGACTGCGTCCGTATAAGGCGGTAGAGTTGCGTTTCTTTTACCATCTTTTTTACTTTTACAAGTCCATGAATATGGTGAACGCAAAAGGAACGGCAATGCCGGGACTTTCGTCACAAACATTACATCAAATGGTTGTTCCCTTCCCGCCCTTTTCTGAACAAAAGCGCATTGTTGCTAAAATTGAAGAACTGCTGCCGCTGTGTGAGCGGCTGAAATGAGGTGAGAAAATATGAGTTTTAAACAACTTCCTCAAAACTCAAAACATTTACTTGATGAAATTATAGTAGCCGATAATCCTGCTGATATGCTTGCAAAACGCTTCGATGGATTAACAAATAGTGAAGATGTCGAACTTAGGAGCATAATTCATGAACTCTGTGAAGAGGGGTTCATCAAGGTTCAATGGTCAAGCAATGTCCCCTATATTGTTACAATCAACAACCCAGCTCGTACCTATAATGAGCGTTTGCAAGAATATGAGTCAGAAAAAAGAGCCAGCGTCACTATCGACCGAAGTGTAAAAATTGGTGACGGCAATAAAATTTGTGGTTCGATTATTGCCAGTCAGAATCAAGGAACCGCTTCTCCTAAGAAAACATTCTGGGAAAAACACCCGATATTAACGGGAGTCATTGTTGCGGTTATCGCTGGAGTTATACTCATGTTTTCTTTCTGGGAGAAAATAGTCGTATTTATTGAGGAGGTGTTCTAATGGCAAAAAGCAAAATCATCAAAGACCTTGCAAATAGTTCGGTTGATACAATCACAGCACTAAAGAGAACCAAGGTGCTGGTTTCGGCTTTTAATAATGCAGAAATTTCAAAATGGCTTGATTATGAAATTTCTGGATACCCAACGGATGCGACCTTACCTTCTTACAGAAAAGTCCACGGGAGTTTGAGGGGGTCTTACTTCAAAGGCTCAATGGCAAATCACATGACTTGGAATAATGTATCAATCCCTTTAGGGAAAATGCCAGATGACATTAAGGAACTTCTTTTGAGTGTTAAGTTCCATGAGAGTGTTGAAGCATTGAGGATATTAACAGAAAAAAGTAAAGCCGTTGGTTCTGAAATCTCCAAGACAATTCCTGCCGACTTCTTTTCTAATATTGCACACTTCAATAATGACCCGTACATGATAATTACATCAGCCAGGGTAATTGTCGGAGAACATATCGTTAGCAATATTTTCTCAGTTATCGAAAACAAGCTTCTTGATATGCTAATGATTTTAGAAAAGGAATTTGGCTGTTTGGATGAACTGGATATTGATACCACGGCAAAATCCGAAGAAGAAATCGAGGCAATCAATAACAAAATCCTTGTTTTGGTTTATAACGATAATAGGGTATCTATCGGAGACGGAAACAAAATCAAGGACTCAACCATAGCATCAGAAATCAAATAAATGACCAAGCCAAAAGGCACGAACCGTATAAAAGTTCGTGCCTTTTGTTTTGCTCATTTTACGAAAGGAGGTTAAGCCCATGAGCAGAAAAAAGAAACCGCAGACCTTGCCGGAGCTTTACGCAGTCAAGGAAGAAGCAGAGGAGGAATTAAGGAAACCAAAAAAAGGAAAAAATTCTATCCTCCAACTTGCTATCCAAGGAAAACTAGTCAAGCAAAGAAAAGAAGAAGGAACTGGCGAAGGGCTCTTTGAAGAAATGCAAGAGGAAAAGAAAAGACTAATAGAAGAAGGAAAGCTAAAAAACAAAAATCCCTACCTGAAATCACAGAAGATGAAATCCCATTTGATATACCAGAGACTTGGAAATGGGTGAGATTGGGGGGAATGTTGTATAAATTAACTGATGGAACTCATACCACACCTAAATACACATTAGACGGAATCCCATGTATTTCCGTTAAAGATTTGAGTTCAGGGTATTTGAATTTTGAATCGTGTAAGTATATTAAGTCGGAAGAACATAAAATTTTATTTGACAGATGTAACCCAGAAGTCGGAGATATTCTACTTACCAAAGTTGGCACAACAGGTATACCCGCAATAGTAGATACTGATAAGAAATTTTCTTTATTTGTCAGCGTGGTTCTTCTGAAGTTTAATCAAATGAAATTAAGTAATTTTTTTCTTAAATATTTAATAAACTCACCTTTAGTGCAAATACAAGCAAAAAAATACAAGAGGTATAGGTAATAAAAATTGGGTAATGAAAGATATTGCAAATACAATTGTTCCACTCCCCCCACTTGCGGAGCAAAAGCGTATTGTAGAAAAAATCGAGGAGCTTTTGCCTCTTTGTGAAAAACTTAAATAACCTATCCAGACATTTAGCTAGATTGTTAGATGTCTTTTTTATTATCGCTCATGTGAATTTTGCCTATGAAAGTTTTTGCTCTTTAGTGAGTTCAATTATGCATGTATCACCACTTATCTATAGAAGAAATATTTTTTCTAAAACCGCTAGATTTTACCGCCACACAAGGTTACCTAAAAGCAAAAAATCTCAAAATATTTGGGGAAATCGTCTTCTTTTACACTTTCTAACTATATTTATCGAATAAAGCCGCCAAGCATGGCGGCTTTTGTCATTATAAGATAATTTCTATATATAATCCAGAGAACCTATCGTTTTGATAGTTTTTCCAATTATGTCATGAGGTAGCTCTTGTTAAGAGTTCCATCTTCTGACTTTTTCTAAAAACTCAAAGATTCTAGCGTAATAGTCTTCGAGTATCTCGTCAGTTCCGTTATACAGCTCGTGCTTTGCACCTTCATATATAACGAATTCAGTAGTAGGTGTACTGTTTGCAAATCTGTAGTGACCCTCCGGATCAACAAGTGCATCATTTCCAGAGGTCAAGAGCAGGATAGGAATATCTATTTTTTGAGCATCCTTGAGAATCCTCGGAGTCGTACGGAAACTCGCGTAGCCCCAGCCGTTAGACATCCTATTAGTATGATAATGACTGTCCTCAAGGCGTTGATTGAAGATGTACATGTATCTAGGCTCTGACATGGCACTGCTCTTGTCATAATTAGGAATTCCATCCCAAGTATTTCCGCCAGGGAAAGACTGCTTCTCTTGGCGTAGTAGCTTGATTTTAGCTAATAGCAGTTTAACTAGCAGCTTGGATGTGCCGCCTGTTCTTATCTCGAACATTGGAGAGCTTAGAATTGCAGCGTCAAACATTCCAGGATGCTGTTCTAGGTATAGAGCTCCGATTGCACCTCCCATGGAGTGTGCGAACATGATGCAAGGAAGATTGCCTATGTGTGGTTTAACAATTTCGGTCATAAACTGATGTATGTCCTGGGTGTAGTCATTGTAGCTATTTACATGGACGATATCCGCCTCAGCTATCTGTCTGCCCGAATAGCCGTGACCTCGGTGCTCTATAAAGAATACCTCGTAGCCAACAAGCCAGTAATATTCCGCCATCTCGTGAAATTTTCCCCAGAAGCCGCAGTAACCATGGAGCATGACGATGCAGCCCTTCGGAGAATTATCCTGCGGTGCATGGTAGTACCGTATAGATAGACCATCATATGAGGTAAACTGACCTTCGGTTACATGGCTTTCTCTCCACTGCTTATTGGTATAGGCCATGTGCTCGCCGTATTCGCTTTCTTTCACGATATTAATGCCTGCTGGAAGGTTCTCATCACTCAGATTCTGGGCTTCAGAGGTGTTTACCCTTGTTACCTTTGCTTGCGTATGAACCTTCATATCAGCCTCCCGATTACTTCAAATGCTTTATCAGGGTAGTTGGTAATAATGGCGTCGACGCCAGCTCTATATGACATCTCGATATACTCATCGGAATCAACCGTCCATACGTTGACGGCAATACCTTCCTTATGGCACTCTTCTATAAATCCAGGAAACTGTATGTTGTAGAGAGCTGGGTGTAGAGCTTGAACTCCGTATTTTTGCGCATATGTTGGCATATCGATTGTTCCGTCAGCATAGAGGAATCCTACCTTCGCCTCAGGAGATATTTCTCGCATGTGCTTTATCGTGTAGTGGTTAAATGACGAATAGATGACCCGGTCTGAGAAGCCGCATTCGCTGGTCAATTTTAAAAGCTTTTCTGCCATGCCTGGGTAAAAAACAATGCCTGTCTTAAGCTCTATATTGATCAGCATGTCGGTATCGCTCAGCAGTTCAAACACCTCGCGCATAGTCGGGATAGTGGCTCCTGAGAAATCTTTTTTGCCAGAGGAGAAATCCAGAGCTTTCAATTCTGCGAGCGTTTTGTCCTTAATCCATCCGCTTCCATTTGAGGTTCTATCTATTGTCTCGTCATGACAAACGACGAGTTCGCCATCTCTGGTCATCTGCACGTCTAACTCGATGCCGTCTGCACAGAGTTCGACTGCCTTCTGAAATGCTGCGAGAGTGTTCTCAGGGCAATATCCGCTTGCGCCACGGTGTGCCCACACGAGCGGTCGGTTCTTTAATGTAGTAATTCGCTTGCCTTTATTAGTGTTAGCATTATTCATCTGTGTTCACCTTGTGCTTTCGTTAAGTCATACTATGCAAACTGCAGCTTGTATCGCACGGCTCTACCATTTATTACTTAACCTTGTGTTCGTTAGAAACATTCCACAAATCCTCGTATTTGAAACCCGTTACACGTTCGAGGATTCGCTTCTCGTCGTCAGTTGTGGTGCTGTTATCGGTGCCGCGCCTTCTACCTATTTCCTTCTTTACGACATCGAACTCCTTATTCGTTATAGGGAAGATGTATCCGAATATCAGCAGTAATACTACGAGAATAGCTGGTATTACAATAAAAATCATAGCGATTCCGCGCTGCGTTGTTAGAGCCTGACTAACTCCTGAATGCGCGAGTTTAGCATCGTAGCCTACTAGCGACAGTAGGAGCCCGATGAACCACACTGATAGACCCGCCGAGATTTTTCTCGCAAATGTCGCCATCCCAGATACGATGCCTGGACGCCTTGTGGAAGTAATAAGTTCGTCTATATCCGCCATATCGGCCAGAATTGCAAATATGCTCGTCAAAGTTGCTGCGTTTCCAATTCCCACTCCTGCGGAGAGTAGAAGGACTGGAACGATTGGTGCTCCTGCATATGAAAATGCGAGAAGTCCGAGCGTCGAAACTATTCGTATAGGCGCACCGATGAGGATGGTAGTACGCTTTGAGGTTCTGGTCATTATCGGTGTGAATATGAGCATACCGATAAGCTGTGATGAAAGCAGAACGCCCATCAGCATCGTGAGATATCCCTTATCGTATCCCTGCAGTACGTCATCTACATAGTAAATCGCCATACCTGACACGAAGTCCATCGCGCACTGACCGGATAGGTAGATGCCGATAAATATCCTGAAGGAGCGACTCTTAAATACCGATGATGCCTCCGAGAAGCTATCGCGAAGTCTAGTCTTAACTGGCGGCTTTACCTTTTCCCAAGTTCCTGCAAAAGTTACAATAGCAGCAAGTCCAAAGAGGATGCCGAAGATGACAGCAACCTTGAGATACATGCTAGTATTAAGCGTATCCTTTATCATGAGCGTCGGAACGAGTCCAGCCAATATAGCTCCGATAGTCGACCAGATCATTCTTAGACTTGAGAATTTAGATCGGACATCGTAACTATCCACCATATCAGGCAGCAGTCCGTTGTAAGGGACCATTATGATTGTGAAGCACGTCGAAAATAAGCAGTACATCACTATATAATAGATAAATTGTACCGTAGTGCTTCGAGATGGAATCGTTGTCCAAAGCGAGATAAATGCGATAGCCGATAGGATTCCGCCTATCAATATATACAGCCTCTTAGGTCCAAATCTCGATGATGTTCTATCGGTGATATTTCCCATCATCGGATCGGTAATGGCGTCCCATACTTTTCCGACCATTGGTATAGCGCCAGCGAGTGCAGCGGGCATGCCAAGAGCCTTAGTAAGGAAGACTAAAAAGAATGTGTTGATGATTACGAAAGCACCACCTCCGTAGAACTCAGCCATTCCGTACATAA
>ERZ773061.358-NODE-358-length-19026-cov-2.970112_pt1 | contig 19026 bp, 17 predicted proteins | sample MGYA00580627_ERZ773061 | MGnify/ENA primary metagenome ERZ773061 (study PRJEB29015, sample SAMEA2738119) | human oral metagenome | biome: human oral; feature: human-associated habitat; material: saliva | place: China | collected 2223 ...
GGCTTCACGTCGCCGGCGTCGATCTTATGCGCTCTGCACGCGGTCCATTAATTCTCGAGGTTAATGCTTCGCCAGGATTTGGTATTGAAAAAGCTACCAACCGCAACGTCGCTCTACCAATCATCAAATATATTGAACATAATGCAAAAGGCCGCACTCTTAAAGATAAGGTTGGCATCTAAGCTAAGATCTCTAAACCAAAATACCTAACCCAATCTGACGCCTCTAGGTGTCAGATTTTTATATCTCTTTCAGCCCAGAACAAGTTATCATATAGTATAATTAACTTATGATTATTTTACTTTTAATCGTCTTGCTCTTTATTCTATTCTCTATGCTTAGACGACATATTGGCATTGCCCTACTTGCCACTATCGCCGGTAACACCATTTATAGCACCTTCGGCAACGATCTAACCGAATTATTTGCTAAATTCCTAAACGGCATCCCAGAAAATACAATTTCCAGCACTATCTACATCTCCCTAGTTTTTCTCTTTCCGTTAATTCTTTATTTCAAATCCAATAAAGACAGTCTTTTTGGCATTTTACGTTTTCTTGAAAGCTTGATTTACGCCGTGCTTTTGGTCTCCATTTGCGCCGCCAAGATCAATCTCCTCATACCATTTGATGATATAAGTATCCAGCTTTTGAACTTCATCGCCATCGTGCGCCCCTCGCTCTTGCTTTTTGCTATTATCGTAGCCTACCTTGATATTCTTCTCAGCAAATCGAATTAATATAAAAACCACTAACCATATCAAAAAATACCACCATTTTTTCTTCGGAAAATCTAAAATAGAAGATTCCTGTTCAGCCAAAACATTTATTACGTGTGTATGAATTTTCAATGGCCAAATTAGTATTTTTTCTAAACTGATCCCAAATATCAATAAATCACCCAATACCGCAATCAATCCCACCGAACCCATAACAATTGGTAAACTCGGCAATAGTACTATATTCGCCAGAATCGAAAGCCAAGTAAATTTACCAAAGAAATATAAGCTAATTGGCAATGTTATTACAGAGATTACAATTGAGGAAATTAAAGATTTTGCCAAAAATCCCGGCCTTCGATAAAGATCTTTTAAGTCATCTTTTGTCCCATAGAGATAACTTGTAGCTAACGGTACCATTTTTACTATGGCAAAGTAAGCTAATATTGAAAGCCAGAAGCCAATTTGCTTTACAAATTCTGGTCGTATTATCAAACAAATGCTTACAATCATCGCCGTTGTTCGATAAACCGAAACGTTTCGGCCAAAGTATTTAATCGTCATCATTAAAACCAACCCGACTAATGCGCGCAAAATAGACGGACTAAAACCAATCATCATTGCGTAGATGAAGCAAAATATTAGTACAAAATAAGTTTTACTAATGATTGAAAAATGCTTAAAAATTAGACTCAGAATTCCAGCAATTATTGCGAGGTGGGTTCCAGAAACCGCAATTAAATGCATTACACCTACATTTTTCATATTATCTTTCTGTAATGCAGTTAACTCATCTTTATTACCAGTCAAATAACTAATACCAAGCGCCAGCTCATCGTGCTCAGAGTATTTTAAGAGCTTATCTTTTAACAATTTAATAAAACCCTGTTCATTTGACGGTTTTTCGACCTTCATTCTAGCAAAACTCGCCTTACCATCTTCACTCGCTCCAAATAAATCTGGAGACCGACAAAACACTCGCCCAGCCGCAATTAAAATCAGGCTCATCATAAATAAATTTTCTATGCGTATTTTCATTTACAACCTCCAAGCTCAACATAGAAAAACTTTTGCTTTTTGGCAAGCATTTTTTAAATAAAACAAGAAAATACAGATTAAAAAATCTTAAGCATAAGCAAGTTATTAAAATCTAATTTTCAAAGCATAAGCAAGTTATTAAAAAATCTAAAAATTCAAATTATAGATATAAAGCTCTCAATTCTCATTATTTTTAGAATTTAAAAACTTGCGTATTTTTCTATTTACTTTATGCTAGATATTAAGATGAAGCAGAAAAACCCAATTATCACCCCAGAGACTCCACTGGAAATTATTAATTTTGCCACAACCGGACAGGGAATTGCGACCAATTCAGATGGCAAAAAAATCTTCCTATGGAACGCCATGCCAGGAGAAAAAATCACCGAATACCAGGTTTTAAAACAAAAATCCCTTCTCACCGAAGCTGTAGCTCTGAAAATTGAAAACCCTAATCCGCACCGCGTATTGCCGCGTGACGAACATTATCTATCAAATTCGCCATGGCAAATTCTAGATATCAGCTACGAGAATTTAGTCAAAAAACAAATTATCGAAGAACTTTTTTCTAAGCTAGATGCACCAAAAATAGCCTTTGAGCCAAGTGATAATGAATATTTTTATCGCAATAAGATGGAATATTCACTTTACTACGATCATGAAACCGCTAAAATTCATCCGGCTATTCACCGTCGTGGTTCACATCATAAAATCCCCATCCTCACTTCTTCACTCGAAAATCCAGCCATTTATCATCGCGCCATGGAAATTATCAATGAGTTAAATGCTAAACAAAAAGATTCCAGAAAATATCAGTCTCTTCTTCTTCGTTGCAACCGTCAGGGCGAAGTTAGTGGTGGTCTTTATGAAAATTATCAACCCCATCCTATCTTTGAAAATCTGACAGATAAAATCTTGGGGTACGAATTTTCTTATTCACCAAACGGATTCTTCCAAATCAATCTTCCAGAATATGAAAAGGTTTTACGAAAAATTAAAGATTTTATCAAAAACCAAAACAAAGTCGTCGACCTTTACTCCGGCGTTGGTACCATCGGATTAACTGTTGCTGGAGATAAAAATCTCACACTTGTCGAAGTTGATAAGTTTGCTCACGGTGAACTATTAAATAATATTGAATCGGTAAAATCCAGTACGGGCAACTCCAAAATCACTGGCATCCTCGCAAAATCTGAGGACATTTATGATCATATCGAGCATGATTCAACCGTTATTGTTGACCCGCCGCGCTCTGGTTGCGACTCTAAACTTATTGACACAATCAATCAAAAACTTCCCGAAAAACTTGTCTACCTATCCTGCAATCCTATCACCCAAGTACGCGACCTCGAAAGGCTTACTCAAAATTATCAAATTACGGATGTTACCGGATATAATTTCTTCCCACACACACCACACATTGAATGTCTAGTCTTACTAGAGCGTAAATAAAAGCGTAAAATATAAAAAACATAATCAAAGTAATCTATGAACGATTTTTTACTACTCACTATAAAACTACTCATCGGCTTCCTTGCTCTCATTATCATTATCAATATTACCGGTAAGGGAAATCTTGCGCCGACTTCCGCCAGTGATCAAATTCAAAATTATGTCCTTGGTGGTATTATTGGTGGCGTAATTTACAATAATGATATTTCTATTTTAGAATTCATCACCATTTTAGCTATCTGGTGTTTCTTAGTACTTTCTCTAAAATGGATCAAAACCCACAACGTGCGTATTAAGCAAATCCTTGACGGAAAAGCCCTCATCTTAGTTGATAATGGCAAGATTAATATTGATAATTGCCGAAAAATTAATCTCAGCGCTCATGATCTTGCTTTCAAATTACGCACCAATGGTGTTTATTCTACCGAAAAGATTAAGCGCGCGATTATTGAGCAAAATGGTAGTCTACTAGTTATTCATAAAGGGGAAGAAAACCCCAAATTTCCAATTATTACCGATGGTCAGGTCCAATTTGATATTTTAGAAGTCATCGGCAAAAATGAAAGCTGGCTAAAGCAAGAACTTAAAAAACACGGGATTACACATCCTAGCCAAGTTTTTCTTGGTGAGTACGAAGACGGAAAAGCTACCTTTACTCCATATCAATAATGAAGACTTGTCTAAATCACTTGACAGTTTTCACAATGTTCCTTTATTATCGTTTATGTTTAATTTAAAAAAGGAGACTATTTTATGAAGCCGAATAATATTAAAAGCAAAATCAATACTATTGTGGGGTCAATCGGGGCTTTTATTGGTATCTTCGTTTTCATTGCTTATATCCCACAGATTATTGCAAACATCAGTGGATCCAAAGGTCAACCTTGGCAGCCAGCTATGGCCGCTTTCTCGTGTCTAATTTGGGTGATTTATGGTTGGACTAAAGAGCCGAAAAAAGATTACATTCTAATTATTCCAAATACTTTTGGCGTTATTCTGGGATTTCTCGCTTTTATGACAGCCCTCTAGTCAAAGGAAAATATGCAAAATTATCCCCCAAACAATTCCAAAAAGATTAAATCCACTCCAATCACCTATCGACGAATGCGTAACCGCCTTGTAAAATATGGTGCTATCGGATTTATTCTTAATGCAGCCATTTACCTTATTACCGAATTTATTGCAGCTCTTAGCACTAACCAAGATCTAGGATATGTCTATTCTAAGCAATTCATCAGTGCACTGGGAGTGTATCCTGGACAAATCGCCGATGGCGTACCAAACAATTTTTCACCACTTGCTATAGTAATGAATCTAGGTTTCATCGTCACCGCTTTCGGTTTTTCTATTAGCTATGCCTTATTGCTATATCCAAAACTTAAAGACAGAAACACTAAACTAGCCTGCAGTTTAATGATGGTAGCCACACTATTCAGCATTGGTAGCCTCTTAGTCGGACTTTTTCAAGGTGGCGTACCCAATCAAGATTCGTTACATGGCATTGGCGCCAGATTATCATTCCTCATGGGGAATCTCACCCTATTTTTTACCGGTATTTTTCTAAAACCGAACCATAAAAGTTATCGTCTAACCGCTATTCTGCTTTCAATTATTGGCATCAGTTTTGCATTTCTTCTTCAATACGCCATCTCCAATAATCTAACTGAAGTAGCCGCCATCTACGAACGTCTCACGGTTTATCCTATTACCACTTGGCAGATAATTACTGGTATAATCTTCTTAAAAGAATCCATTCAAACCAAACGTAATCTATCGCCAAAGGCCAAAAAGGAGAACAAGGATGAGACCAAATAAAGAACAACAAGCCGCCATTGAATATCTAGGCGGGCCACTTCTGGTTTTGGCTGGCCCAGGTACCGGTAAGACGCAAATTATTTCTCAGCGCGTCGCTCACATATTGAACGTCACCCAAACCAATCCAAGCAACATCCTTTGTCTCACTTTTACTGACGCCGCCGCTACCAACATGCGCGATCGTCTCCGCACCGTGATTGGCAACTCCGCCGACGAATTGAACATCATGACCTATCACTCCTTCGGCAAAACCATCATCGGTCGTTACCAGAATTATGCCACCGAAATTGAACGTTTATCCGAAAAAAATATTAGCCCCGTCGAAGCCGAGAACTTCTTCCAGCAACTTCTTGACGAGCTACCTATTACTAATCCGTTGCGAGCTAATAAAGCTAGTGAAGTATCCGGATTAATCAATAAACTTAAAAATGCTAATCTTTCCATCGCTGACCTAAAAATCATTCAGGAAGCCAATCAAAAAGATATTGAAAATCTCAACCAAGCTCTCGCCGCCACCACCATTGGTAAAGCCAGTAGTGGCAATTTTGAAAGTAAATGCAAGGAACGCTATTTCCCGATTCTTACCGTATTAGGTCAAGTCAGTTCTTCCCATGATCAAAACATCTTACCAAACGTACCATATATTTCCAGCGAGCTCTATCGCCAGATGCTTGATCTTTATCAGTCTGAAATCACCAAAGATAAACTTTCTATTGCAGCTCTAAAAAAATTTACCGATAAACATTTCACTTTAAATGCTAGTGGAGTTTGTTATTATAAACAAACTAACGACATTGTTAAATTTTCCACCATTCTAGATTTTTGTCAAAAATACCAGACCTATCTCACCGACAGCCGTTTAGTTGACTACGCCGATATGATTCTTGAAGCTATTAAACATCTAGAGACTGACCCAGATTTTAGAGCCATGATGGCTGAGCAGTTTCAATATATCATGCTCGATGAGTTTCAAGATTCCAATCCGGCTCAGGTTCGTTTAATTCAACTTATTACCGACTACGATAAGCCGGAAATTATGGCCGTAGGTGATGACGACCAGACTATTTATGAATTCCAAGGCGCACTTTCTTCCAATCTCGTCGATTTCTACCAGCATTACCAAGCCAAAATCATTATTCTTAAAGAAAATTATCGTTCAACCAGTGAAATTCTTACTTTGTCGCGTAAAATTGCTGATCAAATTCCCGATAGCTTCGTTAAATCCGAGTCCGTCCTAAACAGCCTGGGTGAAACTTCTGGTGACTTCACTAAAGATCTTCATGCCGCCAGAAACTCAGAATTATCAAAAATCACTAGTGACGATCAGGCGCTTCAACCAATCAACCACCCAAACACTCGTATTTCTCGCCATCACTTCAGTGATACCATTTCTGAGTACCAGTGGGTCGCTGAAACCATCCATAATCTTATCCAAAGTGGGGAAGAGCAAAAAAATATTGCCATTATCGCTCGAAAACACGATGTCTTAAAGGCGATACTGCCGTATCTTCGCAAATACGACAATATTAATGTCACTTATGAACGAAAGGAAAATATTCTTGAAGATGCCAAAATCAAAGAACTTCATGACCTACTTCGTGTCATTCACCAGCTCGCATCTGGACAAGACCCCCTTGATTTACTTGCAGAAATTATGAGCGCCGACTATCTCAGACTTAATCCACTTGATTTTGTGCAACTAGTTCACACTGGATATCACGACCATCGTCATTTTCTCGATTATCTACTCGGTTATCAAAAACTTCCCGCCGTACAAAATTTTGCCAAATTCCTCGCTGAACTTGCCAAAAAATCTCTCACCTCGTCTGTCGAAGATATGATAAATTTCCTCATCAATTTAAAACCAGTTTATCTTGATCTTGAAACTTCAGAAGTAAATTCTGAATCTAATGAAACAATAAAATCAAACCCTGATTCCGCCATCATTGATCCATTCGAGACTAACTCAGAATCTGCCGACCCTACCAAAAAATCTCTTTATATTTCACCATTTTTACCAAATCTTGATTATGAAAATCCGGAAACTCTAGCCAAACAACTAATCTCCAAGGAAGTTCGCCAGATGGTAGATTTTTACCAAAATCTCGCCACTTTGAAAGAGGAATTTTATAATTTCACCAAGGCTGATCATCCAAAGCTTGCCGACTATATTGATTTTCTCGACAAGTATCAAGCCACCAATACCGCCATCCAAAAATCTGCCATTTTTTCCGATGACCAAAACGCTGTCACTCTAATCTCCGCTCATAAATCTAAAGGTCTTGAATTCAAACACGTCTTTCTCCTTGATCTTTCAGATGCTCATTGGAATCAGAATCGTGGATCGCAGGGAATTAAACCTCCTTTTAATTTGACTTTTGTTAATGGTGCTTCCGAAAGTGAAGGTTGTAATCTACGTCTCCTCTTTGTGGCCATGACTCGCGCCGCAAAATCTCTCACCATGACCAGTGCCACTATTAATCACAACCAGAGCATCACCAAGCCGCTTGGTATGATGATGGAAATAAATGAGGAAAAAATTATTAAAACCTCTCCATTATTAGAAGCACCTGAAATTTTCCAACATCCATCCGATAATTCTGAAATTACCGAATTACAACATCTAAAATCTACCTGGCTCGACAAATATCTCGATCCAAAAGACGATTTACTCAAATACCTTCACGCCAAGGCCGACAACATTTGGCTTTCCGCCACCGACGTTTCAAATTTCGTAGACCTCGAATATAACGGTCCACTCAATTTCTATCGCAACCGCCTCATTGGTGCACCACGCAGTATTGAAAATGTGGTAAATATTGAAAAGGGTAATCTTATCCATAAGTGTTTTGAGATGATTACTAATCAAAAAATCACCGCCGAGCAAGCCCTCGAATATTACATTGAAACTGCCAAAAACCTTGATCTTTCGGAACGTGAAATCGAAGATCTCATCACCATTGGTAAAACCGAGCTTCTTCAAAGTATCGAGTATTTCCACGACATTCTCTTTGACGAGCATGCTAAGGCCGAAGTTTCATTTAGTCATGAAAAACTTTCCTTTGAAGGCGTTCCTATCACCGGTACTATCGATCACCTCACTATCGACGAGCAAAATAAAACTATTCGCATCTGCGATTTCAAAACCTCAACTGGTATGCAAGAAAAGGATACCTGGAAAAATAACAAAAAACTTTTCATCTATACCATTCAGTTGCTTTTCTACTACTATCTTGTCACCACTTCACCAACCTATAAAAATTACACTATCGAATCTATGAGTTTACTTTTCGTTCTTCCAAGCTATAAAAACGTCAAACCAGGCGAGCCAGGTGAATTCTTCGAAAAAACTATCACTAAATCTGAGATCGCCGAATTTGACATCAACATTCCGAAACTTATTCACGCCATTCGCCATCAACTAGATACCTTAGATTTCTTAAATACCGAATCTTTTGCCTGCAAACCAGTCGGATACACCACCAAGAAAGCTGAGATTATCGACTTCGCCAACCAGCTAATCGCCGACTATGATAAAATTAAAGAGTAATGTATCAAAATTTTTCAGAATTTCTCCAAAATAAAAGCAAAATCTGCGTCATTCAAGCCGAAAATCCTGACGGCGATTCCTTAGGTTCCAGCTTAGCCCTAGAAGCACTCCTTGAAGACAAAGAAGTTTCACTTTATTGCCCAGTCAATGTGCCAAAATATCTCCGTTATTTTTCTGGCCGGGAACGCATTGATCAAAATTTTGATTATCATGCAGATGGCTACATCATTGTCGATACCGCCGCCACTATTCTGCTTAGCAAACTACTTGATGATTTGGTTATCCGAAATATTCTTTATACTAAACCAATTTTCGTCATCGACCATCATGAAACTGACGATGATTTAGACTTTCCACACCAAAGCATTATCGAACATTTGCCATCTTGCACTAATCTGATTTACAAAATCGCCATTGATCAGAATATCAAAATCAATCAACCAGCCGCTGAAAATATCTTCCAAGGCTTACTTTCCGATACTCTTGGCCTCACCACCGCTGGTGTCACCGCTGATACTTTCCGCGTCGCTGCCCATCTTACCGAACTTGGCGCCGACATTAATAAGCTCGAAGAAAATCGCAAAGAATACATGAAGAAATCGCGCCGTATTCTTGATTATAAGGCCGACCTCATTAAGCGCATCGAATATAGCCTCGATGATAAGCTTTCCACCATCCATATTCCTTGGTCTGATATTACAGAATTTTCTGATGAGTATAATCCAAACGCTCTTATTCTCGAAGAGATGAAGATGGTTGAAGGTGTCGAAGTCGCCGTGGCCATCAAGACTTACCCAGACGGTAAAGTTACTGGTAAGATTCGCACCTCGAAGCCAATCGCCGACAAGGTCGCTGGCTATTTTGGTGGCGGTGGACACCCATTTGCCGCTGGCTTTCGCACTTATGACGCCACTTATGATGACGTATTACGTGATTTAGTTTTCTGTTGCAATAATTTACTTTTTAAATCTGAAGAAACTAATTAATCGAGAAATATCATGACTAAACTTCACTTATTCAATACCAAAACTCGCAAAATCGAAGAGTTCATTCCTCAAAATCCCGAAAACGTCAAAATCTATACCTGTGGCCCTACCGTCTACAGTTTCGCGCACATTGGAAATTTTGCTAGCTATATCTACTGGGATTTATTAGTACGCACTCTCAAAATTAATCATCTCACACCGCACCGCATTATTAATATTACCGATGTCGGGCATCTTGCCTCTGATGCCGACGACGGGGAAGATAAGCTTGAAAAGGGTGCCAAGCGTGAAAATAAAACCGTTTGGGAAATCGCCAAATTTTATGAAGCAGCCTTTATTCAAGATTTTAATGCCCTAAATTTACTCCCACCAACTAAATTCTGCCGCGCCACCGATTATATTCATGAAGATCTTGAAGTAATAAACACCTTAATCCAGCGTGGATATACCTATGAAACCTCCGATGGCATTTATTTTGATACCAGCAAATTTGCTACCTATCCCGATTTTGCCAGACTCGACCTCGACAATCTTCGTGCCGGCGCTCGCGTCGATTTTAATTCCGAAAAACGCAACGTCTCCGATTTTGCTATCTGGAAATTTATTAAACCTGGTGAAGATCATGCTATGCAATGGGACTTTCAGGATAAAAAAGGTTATCCAGGCTGGCATCTTGAATGCTCCACTATTTCACACTACGAATTAGGTGAGCCACTCGATATTCATGCCGGCGGTATCGACCACATTCCGATTCATCACACCAATGAAATCGCTCAGTCCGAAGCCGCTTTCGGTAAAACTATGGCTAACTACTGGCTCCATGCCAATTTCATCACCATTGATAATCAAAAAATCAGCAAGTCCCTCGGTAATACTTACTCAATTCAAGATCTAAGAGATCGCGGCTTCTCGCCACTGGATTTTAAGCTCTGGATTTTGCAAGGGCATTATCAATCCGAACGAAATTTCACCTTCGAAGGTCTTGCGGCTGCCAAAAATCGACGCCTACATTGGCTGAATCGTCTAGCGAAAACCTTGCAGGAAACTACTACCATCAAAAATCAAGCTGCACTGCTTACTAAGATTCAACAAAATAATTATCAAACAACAGAATTACAAGAAAAACTAATCGATATCATTAATCAAAATCTTAACTCCGCTGAAGTTTTTGCCGAAATTGATCAAAACGAATTAAGTTTAGATGATTGGCGTTTTGTCGAGGAATTATTCGGGCTTCGTTTCTTCGATAGTCTCATTCTGCCATCAAGTGAAATTCAAATTCTCATCGAAGAGCGCACTGAAGCTAAACAAAATAAAGATTACGTCAAGGCCGACCAGATTCGCGAAGAATTAAAAGCGCATAATTTTAGTATTTTAGACACCAATCAAACCAGTTTCTGGCAATATCTTGAAGCACCAATGATATAATCAAACAAAGGAGTATATGTCACGCACAATTGATATCGACACAAAAACATTTGTCCGCTTCTGGCTAGTCTTAATCGCTTTTGCCGCCGCCGGATTTTTCATTATTAAAGCTGCCGGTGGTCTAATCATCGTCGGAATTTCCGCTTTTCTAGCAATCTCTCTCCATCCGCTAGCTAAACAAATCGATAAAATCGACAACCGTAAAAGTCGCCCAGGACTTTCTTCCGCATTAGCAGTTTTTTCAATTGCACTAGCTTTTGCCATTATTGTGGGAGTGATTGGTCCGGTTATTGTCGAGCAAGTTTCTAATTTTCTCGCTACCGCCCCAGCCAAAATCTCCGAAGTTATCGATCATTTAGATATCAATGGTGTTGGTAATTATTTTGGCATCTCCAATCTTCAAGATAGCCTGACCACTGGTATTAAAAGCTTCAGCAGTACTATGCTCGGAAATATTAGTAATATTGCTGTCGGCAGTATCGGCGCCATTAGCAATATCATCACTAGTGTGATTCTTACCATTGTTCTCACCATCCTCTTCATGCTTGAAGGCCCGACTATGATGCAAGATTTTTGGCGCGTCATGGCAGTCAAAGACAAAAAATCCGCCCACGTCTGGCAGCGCGTCATCACTCGTATGGGTAATGTGGTAGCCGCCTACGTTTCATCTCAAGTCTTCATCGCCCTACTTGACGGCCTCATGACTATGCTCGGCGTTTTTGTCATCACCCTCATCTTCAATCTTCCAGTTACACTCGCGGTACCTCTCGGCCTCATTTCCTTCCTCTTCTTCCTCATTCCAATGTTTGGCCCGGTCATCGGCTGTATCCTGAATACCACTCTACTTTTCATCAACACCCCAGGCGCCGCTATCGCTTTCTTCATTTTCTATCTCATCTATCAGCAGATTGAAAATAACATCATCGGTCCACGTATCCAGGGCAAGGGACTCAATCTTCCGCCACTTGCGATTTTAGTTTCCATCACCATCGGTATGTATGCTTTCGGTTTGATTGGCTGTATTGTGGCAATCCCGATCGCTGGCTGCATTAAAATTCTTTTCGAAGAAGCCGCCAATATTCGCGCTGCACTCGATGATGAAAAATAATTAAAACTCTAAGCATCATCTAGAGATAGACCGAGTCTCAAAAAATCAAATCCCTCCGATTTGCTTGACTAGTCATCCAAAATTTCACATAATTAATAAGCACTTAAAAAGGAAAAAATTTACTATGGAACAAGTTTTACCATTTCTTGAAGGAATGTTTTATATTGCAACTACCGATGGCGATCAGCCACATCTTCGCATTTTTGATGCTGCTGGCATTCTCGACGGCCATCTCTACATTGGCACCAAATCTAACAAACAGGTTTATGCTCAAATCGAAAAAAATCCTAAGGTCGAAATTTACGTCTTTAGCAACGAACTTGGCCTCATGCGTTTCACCGCTGAAGCTAAAACTGTTGCCGACAAGGAACTAAATCAAAAAGCCTACGAATCCACCGGCAAAACTCACGACGAAACCTCTGCCGCTATCGAGCTCACCAATGTTCGTGGCTCCATCAAAACTAAAGACGGTGAAACCGTAGAACTTAATTTCTAAGATGGACAAGCAAGTTAGAAAACGAAATCTCTTAATTTACTTCACCGCGATTTCGGCTGGGATCCTTCTGATTTCCAACTTAGCTGCGACTAAGCTTTGGGACCTCTTTGGTATTCCAGTCGACGGAGGAGTAATTAGCTTTCCAATTTCCTACATTCTCGGTGATATTATCATTGAATTTTACGGACAAAAGACTGCCAAACACATCATTCTCGGCAGCCTCTTAGTCAATATTATCGCTGCGCTCACTTTCTGGATTGTCATCGCCCTGCCACCATTCGCTGGTACGGAAGGCATGCAAGAATCAATTGCCAATGTCCTAGGTTTTGCACCACGCATTATCATCGGCTCACTTACCGCCTACCTATTTTCACAATTTTCCAACAACTACATTTTCGAAAAAATTAAACAAAAGACTGGCCAAAAACTCTTCATCGTCCGCGCCCTCACCTCTTCTTTTGTCGCACATTTTTTCGATACTTTAGTCTTTGAAATTGTCGCCTTCCTCGGCGTCTTGGCTTTTTCTGATTTTCTAAATCAAGCCATCTTCGCTTACATTATAGGCATCGGTATCGAAATCGTCTTGTCCCCAGTCGAAATCTTAATCGTAAAAAATCTCCGCAAATACATTCCAGCCCATAAAGTTGAAATCGCAAAAATCGCGGACCAAGCGACTGAAAAATAGGGAATCATGACGACTTCTGGTTTTTCTTTCGAAATTAATCAACGCATCCCAGGCAAGCTCGGCCGCGCCGGAACTATTCATACCCCACACGGCGACATTAAGACTCCAGCCTTTATGGCGGTCGGCACCACCGGGGCCATTCGCTTTCTTTCACCAGAAGAACTTCATCAGACCAAAGCTCAAGCCATGCACAGTAATGGTTACCACCTTCGTCGCAAATCACACGAAATTGCGGAAGCTGGCGGTTTAGCCAACTGGTCAAATTGGCATGGGCCGACCCTCACCGATTCTGGTGGCTTCCAAGTCATGTCACTCGGTTCTGGCCTTGGCAAAGTCGTCTCTATGGAGCGCGAGCGTGGTGTAGTTAATACCGCCCACCAAGAACGCCTCGCCCACGTTACCGAAGATGGGGTTAATTTCCGCGACCCTTTCGATGGTCAACCAGATTTTATTGGCCCAGAAGAATCTATGCAGATTCAATGCCGTATCGGCGCCGATATTCACATGGCTTTTGATGAACTTACTTCCTTAGCCGACAGCTACGAATATAATGTTGAGGCTCTCGCCCGTACCGAACGTTGGGCTAAACGTAGTCTCGACGAGCATTTTAAATTACGTGACTCACTCGGCTACCGTCAAAGCCTTTATGGCGTTCTACAAGGTGGACGCTGGGAAGATTTAAGGCGCAGTACGGCCAAAAAGTTTGGCGAAATGCCGTTTGATGGCTATGGTCTTGGTGGCGCCTTTCTTAAGGAAGACCTCGGTGAAATTTTACGTTGGTGTAATGAAGAATTACCCGAGAATAAACCACGCCACCTACTGGGACTCTCGCATCCGGATGATATTTTAATTGGCACCGAAATGGGCGCTGATACTTTTGACTGCGTCGCACCAACCAGGGAAGCTCGCCACGGTAAAATTTATACCAAATACGGCGACATTAATCTGCGTAAATTTAAGGATAGCAACGAATTGCTTGATGCCCACTGTGACTGTACTACTTGTAGAGCTGGTTGGACCAGGGGACAATTGCGTGCGCTTTGGAAATCTGGTGATCCAGAACTCAAGCGTCAATATTATAATCTTGCTACCGCTCATAATTTACGTTTCATTATTCGCCTCACCGAACAAATTCGTGAAAGTATTTTGAATCAGACTTTTGCTGAATTTAAAAAACAATTTTTACATGATTATTATCAAAAATAAGAACCATAATCGTGATAAAATAGATTAGTGGAAAATAAAGTTTCATTCTTCAAAAGATATCCAATCGTTAAAGATTTTGTTAATTTAATTGTTTTTGTCGCCTGTGTTATTATCGGTACGATGTTTTTAAACGCCTACGTTTTTCGTTCCTATAACGTCGTAGGGCATTCCATGGACTACACTCTAAGCGAAAATGACCGCTTAATTGTCAATCGCCTAGCAGTCAGTATGAGCCATCTATCGGGTAAGGAATATGTACCAGAACGTGGACAAATCATCGTCTTTCTCAATGGTGAGTCCAGTGGTAAGCTCACTTGTAATGTCGACTCTACCATTAAAGACCAATATATCATCAAACGTGTTATTGCTTTTCCAGGTGAGCGCGTGGTAGTGAAAGATGGCAAAATTACGGTTTATAACGACCAGAATCCTAATGGATTTAATCCAGATATTTCTACTAGAAAATCCGCTACCGATGGACCAAAGGCTAATACTTCTGGTGAAGTCGACGTCACAGTGCCAGATGGTGAAATTTTCGTGGTCGGCGACAATCGTGAGGGTACCCACTCTTATGATTCGCGTTATGGCCTTGGCACTATTCCATATTGTCGCATCATCGGACCAGTCCTCATGCGACTTTATCCCTTCGATCACATTCGTTTATTTCAATAATAAGGTATAATATTCTATATGGCAGATTATGTAATCATCCGACGTGGCCGCAACATTCTCAGTACAATCTTACATGTGCTGCTCAATTTAGTGCTTGCAATTGCCACCATTTTCTTAAACCTTGCCACAGCAAGTTTTCTCCCGGGGTGCGTATTAGTATTGCTCTCTAAATGGCGTATGTTCGCCGTGCGTCCACGCTACTTATTTATCAATATCAAATCCAACCTAGTCGACCTCATTATGGGATTTTCTTTTGTTTTTCTCGCCTACTGTGCCGGAAATATTTTAAGCCCATTACATTACGTATTGACGACTCTCTATTCACTCTGGCTAATCGTTCTCAAGCCAATGTCTTCCAACTTCGCCACTAAGCTCCAGGCTCTCCTCGCAGTATTTTTCGGAAGTACAGCGATCACCCTGATGGTGGCTAGCAGTAGTTCATCTCTCGCAGTTATCCTAAACTTCATCCTGGGATTTGCCGTTTCTCGTCACGTCTTGGTCCAGAGTGAAGATACTAATTACAGATTAATTACCCTAGTTTCTGGCCTGATTTTCGCCGAAATTTCTTGGCTGGCCGAGTACTGGTTAATTGTTTATTCTTTTAAGGCATTTGGCTTGATCATTCCGCAAGTCACCATTATTCTGACTATTCTAGCTTTCATCGCTGGGTTGCTTTACCAAAACGCCAACCAAAACGAACAAAAGATTGAGAAAAAAGATGTTCTCATTCCAACTATTTTTGCTATTTCCGTAATCCTGATAATCGTGCTGTGGTTTAGTAAACCATTATTCAATGTCTAATCTTACGTTTAAGGAGGTAAAAATGAACGAAGATAAAAGTAATTTTGAGCCAAAAGACTCAACCGAATTAGAAAATATAGATTCCGCCGATGAACCCGTCAAATCCATATCCGAAACATCCATAGTTTTAGAAAAAACCGAAACTGAGGATGAATTAGGGAGTAAAGACGAGGCGGAAGATGAAAACGAGGTAGAAACAGAGGTAGAAGCTGAAGTCGAAGAAAAGGAAGCAAAGGAGGTCGAAGCCGAATCCGAACCTAAAGCTGAAGCCGAAGCAGAAACCGCCGATCAAACCGATTCTGCCGATGAAGCTAAAGCTGAAAATACTCCAGAGCCAGTAAAAACAAAAAAAGTCAAAACTGGCAAAAATCGTTTTGCTACTTTTGCTAGCCTCGTAGCCGTCGCCCTTTCTGGGACCGCCCTTTACTACGCCTACAATCGCCCAACTACCTCAATTTTCCATAGCAATAATTCCGCCAGCAACAATGCTGCCACTTTCGCAGAAGGTTCAATTTCCGAAATTGCTAATTCTGTCTCGAAAAGCGTCGTCTCAATCATCACCAATACTAGCACCACTGGTTCTTTCTTCACCGGTCAAGTCTCCCAAGGAGCTGGCACTGGCTTTGTTATTAGTAGTGACGGCTATATTGCTACCAACAAACACGTCGTCGCCAACGCCACCAAGATTGGGGTTATTCTCGACGACGGATCGACCTACGAAGATGTCGAACTAATCGGTACCGACCCAATCAATGACTTTGCGATTGTTAAAATTAAAGACATTAAAAATTTGACCCCTATCAAAATTGGCGACAGCAAAACCACTAACATCGGTCAGCAAGTTGTCGCCATTGGCAATGCACTTGGCACCTATCAAAACTCTGTGACCTCCGGTATCATCTCTGGTAAAGGTCGTAGCCTCACCGCCTCCGATTCCTCTCGTACCACCTACGAAACCCTTTCCGACATGATCCAAACCGATGCCGCCATTAATGGCGGAAACTCTGGTGGGCCACTCGTCAATGCCGCTGGCGAAGTGATCGGTATCAATACTGCCTACGCTAGCCAAGGCAACAACGTTGGCTTCGCAATTCCTATCAATAGCGTCAAGGGAATTATGGCTGGCGTCCTCAAAGATGGCAAATTTGAACGCGCCGTATTGGGTGTCCGTTATCAAACCATCACTCCGCTTATTGCTAAAGAGAAGAAACTTGACGTCACCGCTGGTGCCTATGTTAAGGGATCAAACAACGCCTCTGCCGTAGTCAAAGGCAGCGCGGGTGATAAGGCTGGCATCAAAGATGGCGACATTATTACTGCCGTTAATGGTACCAAAATCGGCACTGCCGGCTCACTCGGTAGCTTGATTGGTGAATACGCCGTTGGCGACACGGTCAAACTTGAAGTCTATCGTGACAAAAAATATATTGAACTCGAAGTAAAACTTGAAGCTTATGACGCCGATAGCGCCAAAGTTACCACCAACAAAAAGTCCGATGACGACGAAGAATAAAACATAAAAAATAACCCTCTGGGGTTATTTTTTTCTAGGACTATTTTTCTTATGATTATTTTTCATCTTAGGATTTTTTATTCCAAAGTTATTCTTTATTTGTTATAGATACTCGGTGAAACGTTTATTTTTAGCTGAAAAATCTACCAAAAATTATTTAAGCTTATCCACTGGATAGAAAAATCCTAGAATTAAATCTTTCTTTAAGCCTAACTCAAAGCCCAACTTTTCCGCATATTCAATGATTTTTTGTTGTTGACTCATATCTGATTCTATAATCACATAATTAGTTTCCAGTTCCGTCTGGATTTCCGCCTCCGAAAGTTTTTCCGGGTTTTTGGTGCTGAAAAAATTTCGCTTAATCTGATCGAGTAAACGATAAATCTGCGCCAAGCCGTCCTTATCCGCATAAAGCGCTAGTTTTGGTTCATACTGCAATTCTGGTGACTGCCACTCCCAAGACTCATCCACGTATGGTAAGTTTGCCACAATAATCTCTGGGCGAATCTTCAAGCGTAAAATCGTCGAAAGAAGGTCTGATTTGTAAAATTTAATATTTTTTACCCCTAATTTATCCCGGTTAATTCGCGCCACAGTTAAAGCATCTTTCGAAATATCGAGACCGATCACTTGACTATTTGCACATTCCAAAGCCACCGAAAGACCAATGCAGCCCGACCCCGTTCCCACATCTACAATTGTCACCGGCTTTTTTGAAGTTGTCTGCTCTCCGCTATTAAATTTCCCATCAATAATACGATAATAAAGTTTTCCGGCCAGCTCCGCTGCAAGTTCCGTTTCTGGACGGGGAATTAAAACATTTTGATTCACCAAGAAAGGTCGCCCCATAAACCATTTCACACCCAAAATATATGCGAGTGGCACCTTATTTGCGCGCAAAGCCACCATCTGATCAGCCTTCTTCCTTGCCTCGTCGGAAATTTTATCTGCCCCATGAGTCACGAAGAAACTGCGGTCCTGCACATCCATCGAGACCGCCAAAATAATCTCCGCCTCCGTCGGATTAATAATCTGCTTCGAAACCTCCAGCCAGCTTTTTACCGTGGTTGCCATTTTCTCCTTAAAAAACTTATTCTGCGATACCGTTTTCCGTGCGAATTACATCTAACTCACACTTCTTCAATTCTGAGATAATATCGTCAATATCACCATCCATTACTGCATTTACATTCGATCTGGAATAATGAATACGGTGATCCGTCACACGATCCTGCGGAAAATTATAAGTACGAATCTTCTCAGAACGATCGCCTGTACCAATCAAATTTTTACGTGCCGCCGAAGCATTTTTCGCCGCCTCCGCACGTTGAATATCGTTTAAGCGCGTACGTAGTACCATCATGGCGCGCTCCTTATTTTGACGCAAAGAGCGCTCATCTTGCATTGCCACCATAATTCCAGTCGGTAAATGCGTAATACGAATCGCCGAGTTAGTCGTGTTCACTGATTGACCACCATGTCCACCTGCATGGAAAATATCAATTCGTAAATCTTTTTCATCAATCACAATTTCCGACTCTTCCACCTCTGGCAAAGC
>ERZ773061.363-NODE-363-length-18883-cov-14.009560_pt1 | contig 18883 bp, 20 predicted proteins | sample MGYA00580627_ERZ773061 | MGnify/ENA primary metagenome ERZ773061 (study PRJEB29015, sample SAMEA2738119) | human oral metagenome | biome: human oral; feature: human-associated habitat; material: saliva | place: China | collected 2223 ...
GTCTTCAATTGAAAAAATACTCACCAAAATTGCGTAAACACGTAATCTTTACTGAAGTTAAATAAGGTTTCATTACATTTCAGTGCACGCTGAAAAAGCTTGATTTCATAGGTTTTTTGAAACATTGAATTTCACTATAAATCATTTGAAATCAGTTCTATGGCAACCTTTTTGGCAACCTTTTTTGAAAATATAAAAAAGAAAGTCATCAATCGAAGAATAAAAAGTCCTAGATTTTTTCTAGGATTTTTGCTTTCTCTTGGTACTTTTGGAAATAAATGTTATACCATATAACAAAAAACTCTTCCTACAATTAATGTAAGAAGAGTTTTCTTTTTATCTTGTCCGTTTACGTTTACCTACGTATCCTACCCCTAGTCCAGCTATCATGCTTGCACCGATTAATCCAAGTAACGATTCTTGTGATCCAGTATTTGGTAACGAATTTGCACGATCAACACGTGAGTAAGTGGTCTTGTCGTCAACTTGTGTCACTCCTGCCTGCTTCACAACGCTAGTAGAAGATACCCCCTTGTCAGCCGTAGGAACAACTACCCTAGATACAGTCCCGTCGTTGTTAAGAGTATAATGAGTACCCCTGATAGCGATAGAGCCGTCAGCGTTCTTAGTTGCTTTAGTACCATCCACTACGTCAACAACATTACCATCAGCGTCAACTACCTGTACTACAACACCACCTTGTGCAACGATTGCATCAGCCTTATCTTTAAGAGCCTGCACACGTGCAACTTCAGCCTCAACCTTATCTTGTTCAGCTTTCACAGTTGCCAAACGGAGGTATTCTACGTTCTTAGCGTTTGAGTCTTTCTTAAGAGTTTCGTAACGCTCTTTAGCAGTCTTAAGTTCATCAGCAAGTTTGCTAGACTTAGCTTTAGCGTCAGCAAGCTTAGAATTCAAGTCAGCCAATACTGTTGCCTTATTAGCCAATTTAGTGGCAAGGTCTTCAGCTTTAGCACTAGCAGTGACAAAGTTTGTTTTAGCAACTTCTTGTTTAGTACGAGCGTCTGTAAGAGCTGTTTGAGCAACTGCTACGGCTTTAGAAAGAATTTCAAGAGTTTCTTTTTCTTTAGCGAGTACCCCTTTAGCCGTTTCGCTAGATTTCTTAGCTTCAGCAAGTTTAGTCTTAGCTACTTCCAAAGCCTTAGACTTGTCTGCTGCACTAGCCTTAGCCAAAGCAAGAGTTTCCTTAGCAGTTTGAAGAGAGGCTTGGTCTGATTCAAGTTGAGTTTGAGCTTCAGCCAAGGCTTTTTCAAGAGCTGGAATATCTACAGTACCCCCTACCAAATCAGCCAAACGTTTCTGAGCTGTGGCAAGAGCTTCTTTTGCAGTGTTATAAGCAGTCTCTGCAGTAGCTACTTTAGATTTAGCGTCTTGGTTAGCTTTTACTGCATTGTCATAGTTTGTTTGAGCTTTAGCAACTGCTACATCGTCTACAATTGTACGTTCTACATCTTTATAAACTGGAGTTACAGTTTCTTTAGGGTTTTCAAGTGTTTGATAAGGATTGTTGATAGCTTTACCGTAAGCATTACCTAGTACAGTGTAAGTGCTTGGTGCACGGTCAATCATACCATTGTAAGTGTTTGTGAAACCAAAGTCAATACCTGCTGTTGTAGAAGTACCCTTAAGACCAAGAACTTCCAAAGCTAGATCAAAGTTGTCAGAGCGTTTACCATCAACACCACCGTAAGCTTCCCCAAGATACCCCTGACCTGAGGTACCATAGAGTTGGTTACCCAAGTTAGCAAAGATCTTAGCTTTCAAGTCGAACATAGTCTGCTTACGTCCGTCATTGTTTTCATAGCTGACGTTATTAGCTGGTTTTTGCCCGATAACAGTTGTATCTTCAGAGTCAATACCCTTAGCAGTATCTTGCAAGCTTACACCAGTGTACTTCAAAGGATTCTTAGGGTCTGACATAGAATTCCAAAAACCGTTAGCTTCAAGTTGAGTTCCGTCCATGTCTTTGTAATCTGGGAATAGAGTGTTAAAGATAGAAGTTACAGTTTTCTTAGCTTCAGCGACACTTTGATCAGTTACAGTTACCAAGTTAGTACCAACTTTGAATCGAAGATCGTTAAGCAAAGCAGTGTAGAACAATGCCAAATCAGTCAACTGGCTGTCAGACAAGTTGTTAACATCCAACTTGGTTGCTGAGTCTGTGTTAGCAAAGTTGAAATCCATGTTTTTAACCCATGAATTATATGCAGAAGATGTAGGAGCTGACACAATAGCTAGATTGTTGCCATTTTCATCACCCTCCTTGATTGCGTCCTTAACGGCTTGGACAGACCCTGTACCTTTAGCAAGGGCTTTGATTGCGTCCAAATAAGCTTGGCTTGTAACAATACCGTTAGTTTCTGTAAAGTTTGAATAAGCTACTCCCTTATTAAGATATACCCCATCTGCTGTTACAGTTGTAACTTCACCTGCTTTGACAGTTTCTGTTACAACTTTACCTTTCTTAGCTTCATCAAGAGCAGATTTAGTTGAGTTTTCAGTTGCTTGAGTACCTTCTTGAGTACCCTTAGCAGAGTTCAATTCTTTAGAAGTGCTTTCAAGAGTACCCTCAGCAGTAGCTACAACATTCTTTTGATCTTTGATTGCTTGGTCTTTGTTAGTTACAGACAACTTAGCTGCATCAAGAGAGTCTTTTGCAGATTTTACGTTAGTAGTATCTTCTGCGACTTTTGCAGTCAAATCTTTAACGTCTTGATCCAATTTAGCAGTATCTGTTGTAGCTGAAAGAGCTTCTACTTTCTTCTCAGCATCTGCAACTGCACTTGCAGTTTTTTCAACATTTGATTCAGCTTTAGCAACTACGTCTTTTTGATTTGCTTCTTTAGTTGTAGCGTCAGTAAGGCTCTTTTCAACACTTGTTGTAGCTGTTGTAGCTTGGTCTAGTGTTTCTTTAGCTTTCGCTTGATCTGATTTAGCTTGCTCAACAACTTCAGGTGTAACCTTGTTCACTTCTGTGATTTGGTTATTCAAGCCAGAGATAGTGTTACTATTATCAGCAACAGCCTTCTCAGCTGTTGTATCCTTAGCAACTACTTCGACATTGCCTGCAATAGTATTAGCTGAGGTTGTTTCGTCAGCACTAACTACCGATACCCCACCAGCAACCGACAGCGCCAATACAGATACTACCGCACCAGTACGCAACTTCTTAATAGAGCCGTGACCCTGAACTTCTTTTTTAAACATGAATGTTTTCTCCTTTTTCATTAACTATCTTAAAAGACTGTTTCACTGGAATTATACCACACTATACAGTCTTTTGTATACTATCGATGTATATTGTTCAGTCTCCTAAGGGTGGTAACTTTCATGAAGTAACCTTGTATGATGATAGAGAGGTATCGTCATGACAAATAATAATAGTTTAAAAGAGTTTGTAGCTAAACAAATCAGACATTTAAGGCTGGAAAAAGGACTAACACAAGAGTATCTAGCAGAAAAAGCCGATCTTGGCTTTAACTACATTTACCGTTTAGAAAGCAAACAGTTAAACGTTAAAATAGATACTATAGAGAAAATTATGAAGGCATTACAAGTTGATGTTAACACCTTTTTCAATGTAGAAACTCAAAATCGAGAAAATGAATTTAATCAACTTATTCAAGATATTGAAAATCTTCCTAAAGAAAAAAGAGAGCCTACAATTAAAGCTCTCAGAAGTATCATAAAACAGATAGAGTAAGCTAAGTCGAAAATGACTTGGCTTTTTTTACTGTTTACAAATCAGATTTTGAACAAATCTCTTGAATATTTTTATCAATCAATTCATTGATTTTATTTTTAAAACTGGTAAGAAATTGAATTTGTTCATCATTTGTTCTCTCAGCGTAAGGAATATCAAGAGAACTATCGATGATTGCTTCTCCCAAAATGCTTTGCACTCTATTGTCAACCAATTTATTAATTAGCTCACTGTTATATTGATTTATAAGATGTTGTTCGAGTCCACCTATCACATCTTTTATTATACCTGAATCTTTCAAGAACGAACTCCATGCACTAGGTAGTTTTTTGATTTTCTTTATATTCTCCTGTTGCGGATATATTGTTCCCCTTCTCCATCGCCTAAAAGTACTTTCATCAACATCAAAATTATACTTACTAAGAAAATCTTGAATTGTTCTCTTTTTCCTTCTCTCCTTGGATAGTTTATTATTATAGAAACTCTTTATATCTTGTTCGAACTTCTTTTTGTATAGTTCATTATCTGTATTCTTCCTATCTTCCATTTTTCTTAGAAGTGAATCTATATTTTCTTCTTGTTCTTTAAAACGTTGAAATTCTTTATTGATAATTTCACTAGCATGAATTTTACAGTATTCTTCTAGTTGCTTATCTAACCAGTATATAAGTTCTTTGTCACTTAAATATAGTTCATCCATATCTAGTCCTCCTACTAAAAAAACATACCTTAGTAATACCATAATACGTTTTCTAAAAAAAGGCAAAAATAACATAAATTAAGTTAAACTTTGCACGGATTAAGTTAACGTAATATTAGATAATGCTATTAGAACTTAATTAGTTCATATAAGTTTATAACTGTAATATATTACTCGATTGCTTAATAAGTCCCACCAAGCAATTTAAAGGATTGTGGTGAAAGGTATTATATGTTTTGTGAAGAAGTGTTAATTGTTGTTTCAATTCTAGGTGTCAGTCCAGAAATTGATTTTGAAACTAAGCAAGCCACTGGCAATATCAAAGTTGATGTTGGCTTCCGAAATTCTACTGGAAAATACATTACCAGAGTAATAAAAATTATGAACTCGACCACTGATGACCTTGTGTCTTACCTAGATGAGAAAATCACTCTTAGACTTGAAGGAGTAACATTCTCACCATATTTGTCAAATAGTCGAGCTACCTTATCAATTAAAGCTGAGAAAGCAACTATAGAGGTTTAATATGATTGTTAAGAGAGCTAGATCACCCAATAAATATACTTTTCCTAGTCACAATAACTCAAACATGTTTTAAGGAGAAATTTCATATGAAAACAATATTTGAAGACTTGTTGAAACAATTACCAACTTTTACCTCTAAGACCATAGTTAAGGAAGGCGAAAAAGTCTTGGGCATTTTGGGATCAGACTCATTAGTAAACTTAAGCCTAGAAGACCGTATGGCATTAGCAGAGAATCTTGAATATCTCTCTGGTGATACCTATGGATTTCTAACTTTAAAGGTACTTGTTCCTACATACGCAATAAAAAAGAACTCTTTACTATTCAAAAAAAGAGAAAATCCTTATGTGACAACAGCTCAATGCCAACATGCGCAACAATTGTACGATAGTATTTCCTTTTCAGAAAATAGCTATCCTTATGGAACGATTAAGAACTATGACTTCGAACCATGGACAGAACATCACTTACGCTTCTACATCATCATAGAATATGATAAAGATTTAAATAAGACGAGGTAAGAGTTTATGTTTCAAATGTTACAGTTAGTCATTTACGTCATTATCATCCTGTCTATCCCCTACCTAGGACTTGTTTTTATTAATGCCATTTTGCTTATTAATATAAAACCTGCCGAGGAGATATTGTCGCAAGCAGTCAAAAACACCAATTTCCATATACAGGGTGTGTTAAGAAAATACATTCAACCTCCAAAAGGACGAGATATGTACTCAGATTTTTATACTGAGTTAGTGCATCAAGCCGATAAATTAAACGCTTACCTAAATACAGATCTTTATCCTAATGGTGTACAACAAGAGGGAATTGACTTTTATCTTTGGTTTTCAGAAATTCCAGACCAAAATGACTTAGAGAATTGGAAGATTCAACTTCGCCAAACTGTACGTACCTATGACAACACTCTAGATGTGCTTTTTAATAAGATAGAGAATAAACCTTTTCTAAAACTAAAGCTGAATCTAATCTCTAAAGAAACATTGAATCTCATTGAGCACGGTCAATCCAAGCCTTTATATAGCGAAGAAGGAGAAGTTTAATGTCGAAACTAAGAATCTTGCGTAGAGAAGGGAGTAATGAACCAGTCTCTTGGGATACTATTCGATACCCTCACATGCTTGTCTCAGCTCCAACTAATAGTGGGAAGTCTTATTTTATTAAATATTTTTTGAGCATTCTATGTCTCCATTCATGCAATGCATCATGCCTAATTTTGGATTACAAGCAAGGAAGTGACTACTGGCAATGGCGTGACTATGACAATGTTTTTCTTGGGGATTTTGTCTATGACGGTTTCCAAAAAGCCTATAGTATCTTTGAAAACCGCAGAACCAATCCTGAAAGTCAGTACCCTCCCTTCTTTTTGGTATTTGAAGAATATCAGAGCACAGTGGAAAGTATTTCCAAAAAAGCCGATAAAGAGGAGTTCTTACAAAAGGTAGGAAATTTATTACGCCTATCGAGACAGGTCAATTTTCATTTTTTGTGTGTTTGTCAACGGATAGATGCTATTTTATTTCCTTCTGGTGGGCGAGATAACTTTGCTGCCAAGATTTCTATTGGTAGATTGAGCCCTCAAGCCAAACAGATGTTGTTCCCTGATGATGAGGTCAACTGTAATAAAGGACAAGGAGAAGTTAACCTCCAATTTGATGGTCAACCCGTTATTGAAGCTAGAACATATACCATCAGGGATATGGATAAGGCGGAGCGATTAATTACTGACTTACTTAGTCGAGGACTTCCACTAACTGATGAGGCTGTTGCCCGTAGCCCTTAGGCGGAGGTTTGGCTTACAGCCTCGCCAGCTTTAGCTGGCTAAGTCGGGCTAGTATTACCCCGACTTCATGACAATATGACATTACCTACTAAACACTGATATATCAATAAGTTTCAGCATTATAATTGTCATAACTATATATGACAAAGGAGGAAAATCATGACAAAAGCAAATAATATTTCATCAGATTATCGTGCTAATAGCTTCTGTTGCGTGTTAAATAACGTTGACAAATTATTTGATAAAAAATCGGATTTCTTTGATAACGACAAATACAAGCCAAAAACAAAAAAACGAATTCAGGAGTTCCGTAAACTTCTTCCAAATACTGATATGCCTCTTAGCCCTGAAGAAATTGTTGATTTCTTAATGGAACGATGGATTGCTCGCAACGAAAATGTTGTTTGTGCTGTCAATTATGAAATTGGTGAAAATGGCACACACCATTGCCACATGATACTAGAAGATAAAAAAGCCTTTCGATTTTCTGCCTTACAGAAACTTTACCCTACAATTCATGCCGAATTGACGCGAGGAACCAAAGAAGAAGTTATAACTTATCTTGAAAAAGCAGGAAAGCATGAGGGAAAGTCCCATACTATTGTAGTCCCCATGAAAGTGCACGGAGAATTGCGAGCTGGCAACCAAGGTTTTAGGTCTGATTTACATTTTATCCAGCATCAGATTGAGCAAGGAGCTACCCCTGAGGAGATTATGCGAGGTAATCTGGAATTTCGTAAATACTCTAAGATGATTCGTGAGCATTTCTTTCAGCACAGATTATCTCAGACTCCTGATACCAAAGAATTGAAGGTTGTTTGGCATGTTGGTGCTAGTGGCTCTGGGAAATCTCATACACAAGTTCAACTAAAACAAATTTATGGTCGAGAAAATATCTATGTGTGGACCGACCATGATAATGGTGGCTTAGACTTGTATTGTGCTGAGCCTATTCTCTTTCTGGATGAATTCAAAGGAATGGCATACAAAGAGTTCTTAAAGGTAACAGATGTTTATCCAGCTCAACTCCATGCCCGCTACACTAATACTGTAGCATTATGGAATGAAATACACATTGCTTCTATTTTCACACCCAAGCATGCTTATAACTTAATGGTTCCTGAGGGACAACAAGAAATTGATCCCTATGAACAATTACAGCGTAGGCTTACAAAAGTAATCTACCATTTCAAAACTGAAGAAATTGACGGTAGTTTTCAATATAAATCAATAATTTATAGTCCTGAGGACTTTGACAACCATACGCTACAGCAAATTGAAAAGCATGCGTATTTATTTGATAAATGGAATAGGGAAAAGCTAGTCTATAACTTTGAACAAGATGCTTTTCATCATTCCATGACTCCGATTAACAACCAAAAAAATAAAGCTACTACTCAAAAGCCGACCAAAGCAGAAAGTAGTAGCAAATAAGAATTAAGAGATAGGCAGTAGCTTACCCCTATTGCCATTATCTCATATTCCATGCAGTAAAGAAAGTGAGACTAGTATGTCCAAAAATTATTTTGAGTTAAAGCAAATTGAAAACATGCTTCATAGCATCATTGAATTACTGAAGCACTTAAATAATGAAAAAAGTAAGTCAGGTATCTATACGCAAAAAGAACTTCTTTCCCTACTCAGCATTTCTCCCAATACTCTTAAATCGTGGGAAAACAAGGGTCTAAAGCGACTAGAACCACCCATTGAGGGTACTAGAACAGTATATTACAGTATCAGTGATGTCATCGAATTTCTAAGCTGTAACTAGAATCGAAATATGCTAAAATAAGAGTATCAAAAAAGAAAGTGAGCGATACAATCTATTTTAGCTTTTTTCATTCTTCGATTGATTGAAGAGAGCAACCATGAATACAGAAAAAATTATCCATAAAGGGAAAAGTGTTTTAAAGAGAATAAAGAACAATGGCGAAATTAGTTATTCAGCTAAAAGTATCTACTTAGGACTTGATTCTAAAACTGGAAAACCAGTCAAAACAACTATTACCGCTAAAACCTTACGTTCTTTAGACCGTAAAATTATTCAAGCTAAAATTGACTTTGAGGAAAATGATTCAACAAGGAAAGAAACTTTCAATGTTGCTACCTTCTCAGACTTGGCAGAACTTTGGTTTTCAAATTATGAGACATGGGTTAGTTCAGATAATACACTGAACCGAGTTAGGAACTATCTTGACACCTATATACTACCTCGATTCGGAGAGTATCAACCTGAAAAAATTACCTCGTCAGATATACAGACTTGGATCAACCAATTAGCAAAAAAATCTAAAGAATCTGTGGATGCAGGTATAAAGAGAGCAGAAAAAGGGTCAGCTAAAGAGTTTGGAGCTATTGCCCATAAATTAAGTGATATTTTTGATTTTGGAATAACACATTTTGAACTCAAATTTAACCCCGCTCAGTCTATCAAAATCCCGCCAAAGCCCAAAAGCAACCAAAAACGTATTATGGTCCTTCATGATGAGGATTTATCTACTTGGTTAAGCATCGTTGATAGTCTGACTAATACTAGGGCTAATCGCCGATTTAAAGTTATTTGCGATAGTTTACTTGCTTCAGGTATGAGAATCAATGAACTATTAGCATTGACTATCTATGACCTTGATTTTGATAATTCCGAAATACTAGTTAGTAAAACACTTGTTTGGAAAAATGCAAAACCAAAATTAGGTTTGAAAGGCGAAGTCGTTTGTAAAAACACACCAAAATCTGATTCAGGTAACAGACGAATAGCTGTTCCGTACCAAATCATTGAGGAGCTTCAAAATTTCCACGATGAGATGAATCTCTATTTCAAGAAAAATAATCTTCCAAAAAGTAAGTTAATCTTTCCTACTATTTATGGTAACTATATGTGCGACAGAAACGAACGTGCAACACTCAAAAAGCGACTGCGTGAAGCTAGTCTGCCAGATTATGGTTTTCACTTATTCCGTCACACTCACGCATCCATGATGTTGAATGCTGGAATGAATTGGAAAGAATTACAAGTTCGGATGGGACACAAATCAATCAAGACTACAATGGACATTTATGCTGAACTTGCTCCTAAGAATCAAACTCAGGCGGTCGATATCTATTTAAACAAAATAGCTGAGCTGACCTCTTAAGTCTGTGGCAACCTTTTTGGCAACCTTTGATAGTTTTATCAAAATCAACAACCCTTAAACGTTGATTTAATAAGGTTTCTAGCAACTAAAATAGATTTTAAGTATTCCTTACTGAGGTGAAATAGGGATTCACTACACGTCACTAGACAGTAGAAACCTTGATTTAAAGCGATTCTTGAAATTCTAAATTTCACTACATTGCAATAAAAATCAACCGAATCACTACCTTTTTCACTACCTTTTTTTGAAATAAGAATACTGATTCGGACGATAAAAAGCAAGAGAAACTTCATCATGAGGTTTCTCTTTTTTATATTTTCATTCCTAAAAATTTTTGAAATAGCGTAGTCTTTTCTAAAATTTGTGGAATCTAAAACGCAGGATTTAAAAAGTCCTGCGTTTTTTATTATTCTGGAACAAACAGATACGCTAAAGCCTGCTCATCAAATGGAATAAACTCTTTAGTTTGATATATACCTACATGATTATTAAGCTGTGTTGCTTTAGCTAACCCTACTGGTATGAAGTCGTTTACTCCAATAAAACATAAGATATTAGACACAATAAATTGTTTCATCTGTGAATCCGTGAGTAGTAAAAAATCATTCTTAACTTTTAAAAATAACTTATCAATAGTTTCTGACCACTTTTCAAAATACATCACTATTGATATTTCATCTTCATTTATTGTTTTAAGAAATTTCGTATTTTGTTTATTACCATTTTTATTTTGATTTAATTCATAAGTTGAGATGAGTGGCTCAATTCCTGTAGTCCTTTCCTGACTTAGACTATAACTTGTTTTTAAATTACTAAAAGGTAGCGAGAAATGCTGTGCGTAATCTCTCAATAGCTTTAACATTTTAAACTCATCTAAACTTTCAAAATTAGCAACTTCTCGCTTTAAGGCAAAACGATCCAATTGTTTACAGTATGACTTGATGTTATCAATAAAAATTCTTCCAAATATAATATTTTGCACAAACAAATATTTACAGTTTCTATAAATATCATTCAGATTTCCATTATCACGGTCATCAATTGTCCGAATATAATCTTCTATCATAGCTTTCGAATTTTTGTAATTTTGATAACAGTCAAATATATTTGTATATTTTTTTAGATGAGGACTATATTTCTTAAAATCTTCATATTGTTGTTTCTCTATCTTTATTAAAAAATTACGGTCGTAATTTGAGACATGGTAACTGAGCATCAAATCTTCTTGGTTCATCTTTTAATCCCTTGGTCCCATAAAACGGTCACCATTTAAATGTATCATATGTTCTGGAGCTTCAGATAACCAAACCTCTGTGTCCCAAGCAAGACTGTTTGCAAATTTTTTATAGGTTTTGAAGTCTTGAAATGCAGTAATATAAATATTACCTGCACTACAATTTCTGGTTATCTCTTCAATTTCAATTATCCTTTTTGGATTAATTTCACCAACTGATGTAACTGCTTCTATAAAATACAACCAATTTTGCTGTTCATCATAAAGAACAACATCTGGTAGTTTATCATGAGCAAACATTTCTATTTTTAGTTCGTTAAATCTCTCCTTGTTCAATAATAAATATTTATCAGTTGTATCTCCCACATAAATAACTTCTGTATTGTGAGCAAATCTAGGAGCAAATTCTTCTATAATAGCTTTTTGTAATTCATTGTGCTTTCCTGTTGAGAATTCAAATCCTCTTGAGTTTATTACAACTGGAATCTTTGTTAGATTTCTTTTTGCTTCATATTTACTTTTTAAAGTCTCGTGTAAACTTAAAAAAGTACTTAATTTTAAATCCCATTTGGGAGTCTCAAAACTTTGAATCAATTCTTGAAACTCGGCTGTAATTCTATATCTAAAATTAGGAGAGTTTGTAGCTCTGCCATTATTTTCAATAATTCCTGCTTGTATAAAATGATGAATCGCTTGTTTTCTGAAAGTCTCTCTACTATTTTCAGCATAGGTTTTACCATAGTTAGTATTTACAAATTCAATAATATCATGAATCCGAATCCAATTGTTTGTACTTTTTTTCCATTCTGATAACTCAGTTAAATTTGCCATTGCCAGCAATGTTAGCGCTGGTAACTCCGCATATTGTTTACTTGGCATTCCAATAAGACGTAAAATATTTTGAGCACTTTCAATACTAGGCATACTTTAAAACCACCTTCTCTATCAGTTTATCACTCTCAATTGGTGAATGATTTTCAATTTCCATACATTCTATTCCCAATTGCTTTAAAATTGGTTCACTGGGAATTGGCATATCATTCACTTCAGTTGCATTAACCTGAGTAGACCCATTTAAAATTCTATAGTATTTGTCATAATAGTTAGAACTGAATATAACAAATAATCCAAATATAACTTCCCTATCTAAAGGAGTTTTATCAATATTCTCAATAAAATTCAATTTATTATCTGTTGAAATGTAATCAGCACTTATATCTTCTTTTAAATAAATTGCCGGTTGTAAACGTCTTTCCTCTTCCTTAGAGGTGAATCGTTTCAATAATAAATAATCTTTATTTTCCTGCATCATACCTTTTGTTGGAGAAAGATATTGATAAGTTTCTTTTGGAATAGGAAACGCTACTCTACCATTAATTATATTTGAGGGGTAAATTAAAGGAATTGTCTCCTCAGTAGATTCTTTTTTCAACCTTTCCTTATTTTTAAAGTCTACCGTTACACCAGTTCTCAATTTCAACCCCAACGTTGGTAAGGTATCTTGAAAATTATCCAATTTTTTCAGAAGCTCAACTTCCTCTGTTGTTGTCGGTAAAAATACATACTTATTCGTGCCTCGCACAATGATATCATAGTCTACACATAATTTTTGGATATCTTGAAAACTATTGTTATCAGAGGTTGAAATAAAAATTTCCTTTGATTGGCTTGTGACTCCTTTAACAAATTTTACAATAACTGTTTCTTGTAAAACTTTCTCAATTGAGAAAGCTTTATCTCTGCTATTGAATAAATGAATATTAGTTAAAGTCAGTTCACTAAAGATATAGTCTCGAAATTTTTTAAAATAGGCACCTGAAGTCCAAGATCGTGGAACGATAAAAACCATCTCACCTAAATCATCTTTAAGGCAATGAGCACTTAAAGCCATAAAAAGAAAATAGAGATTAGGTGCACCTGAAATTATTGAATCCATTCCTAGGGTTTCAGGAGACTGTCTTGAAATTTTCAAATACGGTGGGTTACTTATTATATAATCAAACTGTCCATATTTAGTAGTAGTGTTCATTGAAAAATCAATAGATTGTTCTGTAATAAAATTTTCCTCTAAAATCTCAGTAGTTAGTTTGATATCACGACAGTAATCTTGAAAAATACGAACATTCTGTTCTAATATCGGTAAGACATCTTTATTATTTTCCACCAAAAGTAGTTCAATATCCTCAACGCCATTTTCTTTAGCAATTTCGATGAAAGCTGCTGATAATATTCCAGTTCCTGCTCCTGGATCTAGTACCCGTATTTTCTTTTTAGAAAAAGAAAACACACTAGCCATAAATTGAGCAGTTTGGCTATCCGTAAAAAATTGTCCTATTTTTTTGCGGTCTTTTTTGGACTTTGTATTTAAAAAAGATTGAGTATTTTTTATTATTTTTAATATTAATTCCATATTTTTTCTTTCTTCTCTATGTATTATATATTATATCACATCTCTGTATATTTAACGGTCTATCGTAATGGAGTGATATCAAAATAGCTTGGTAAATGAAGGCCACCTCTCGAATATTTTTGTCCTGAATTGGCAAATAATACAGTCATATTCTCGAAATCATATAAATATTTACTCAATGTATATTCATTTTTACGTTTCGCAGCACGTCCAATATCGTAAAATTTTTGGGGTATTTCCTCACTAGGATAAGTCATACCTTGATTTTTTAAGTCCTCAGAGTTATCTCTTATTAAAGAAAATTTTTGAATAACTGCTCTTGCAAAATTATGCCCAACCATTCGTTCTATAGTAAATTGGTCTTTCAAATAAATAGCATTAAGTACATCAGTAAATTCTTTACTAGAGAATAATGTATTGATATAAGTATTTGTTAAATTCTTTAGAGATTTACAAAATACGTTCTCATCAAAAAATAAGAAGAAGCTGTCTGAATAATACTCAATGAACTCATTAAATGCTTCAATAAATAATTTAAACGACACTTCTTTCCAATCAAGTGCACTTGCTGAAAAGAGTCCTTTTCCTTCTAAATAATTATCAATGTAAAACTGACTCTCACTAGGTGTTCGTAATTCTGGTTCAACACCTCCTTGCAAAAAATTTTCAGAATTATCTCTTCTATTCAAAAAATCACTTGCAAAATCAAAATTTCCAAATAAGCACTTGAGAATGATTGACGACTGCTCTGAAAAAAAACTATCTCCATTCATTAAATTCGAATAAAATTTTGCCATTTGCTCATTATAAAAAAATGAATCTATGCTTATTAAAACACTAGCTATTGTTTCTCTATCATTTTTTAACTGTATTTCAGATAGTCTTTCAAAATTTATATAATTACTCCAAGCTAAATCGTGTTCAGTTTTATAAGAATCAGAATCCAAATTCAACATTGCTAATCTGAAAAACTCTTTATCAGAATTTAAATTGGAAGCAAATATCGGAGTCTGTTCACATTGAATATCAGTTCTATTTTGGGACTGAGTATCACCATTCATAAAGACGTTTAATAAAATCAATTTTATGAAATTTAATCTATCTTCATATTTCCCAAAGAGAAACTCCTCCGGTGAGATACTCAATAATTTAGAGAAAAAATCTATGTAACCCTCCGTGAGAAAATGAGGGTTTTTTTTCTTGTTCCGTTTCCCGTTTTCTAAACTTGATAGTCTAAATTTATCTATACTAACCTCTAATTCAAATTCTTCACAGAACTGCTCTTGAGTCATTTTCATTGATTTACGAGTATTCTTTATCTTTTCAGCAAGTGTCCCATCAATCATCTTTTCAAAGTTCATATCCCCTCCAAAAGTTGGTAGCGTTTTATTATATATTCTACCAAAACTTACTAACGATTTCTATAGCTATATCTGGGATAATTAAATCATCAAGGAAGAATCCTTGAAATAATTAATTTATTAGTCCTACTTGATGCGCATCAAATGGACGGATTGAAACATATATGACAACTCTGACAATGACAGTCAGGTTATACATATCTCTGTTTATCCGTTTCTTTGGTGTGCCTTTTTACATCTATTCGGTATTCAGTATGGTTCATAGCAGTTTCTTTCCGTCCTAAACACGGACTTAGAAAGAGGCTGCTATGCCAATTAAAACATTTAACGACCGTCTCACTCCAGAGGATAAAAAAGAATTAGAACGTTGGGATAAATTCCTACGTGATGAAAACAAAGCATTTGCTAATGCAAATCGTAGAAATCGCTATCATAATCTTGGAAGTCTTGATGAAAACATTTCTCTTGATGGGCGTGAAACAGATAAATATGAAGTAACTAAGGGAAATTCACCATCTGGTGAAGAAGCCTATCTAACTAATGAACTATTCGATAGCGTTCTCAATTTCATTAAAAGTCTGACAGAAGAAGACCAAATTATTATGATTAACAAATTGGCTGATAAACCTATGTCTTCAACTAAATTAGCAACAATGACAGGGCTTAGCGATAAAACTGTAACAGCTCGATTCAAAAAACACCAAAAGACATTGCAACAACTTGTAAAAGATTATAGCTAATCCTTAAACTGGTAATCAATCTGATTATCAGTTTTTTTGAAAATTATTCCGAATTTTACTTCCTCAATCCCCTTAAATATAGGAGATGAAAATAATTTAAAATTTTTAAATTATTTTCCTAAATTTCTCCGAATTTGTATCTCCTAATCTCCTAATAGATAAGGAGGAAAAAATTTAAGTCCAGCTCATGACCTCAAACCGAGCATGTCTCAACACTACAAAACAAAAATAGAAAACAAGAGGTATTTCGAAATGAAATTGAAAGCACAATATCGCAAAGGCGGATACTCAAATAAAACAGCAGAACAGTACGTTAATTTACAAGCACCTATCTACTTGCTTAGTGACGAGCTTGAACCGCAACAAAAATTTGAAAACGGCAAACCAACTGGTGAAATTATCGCTTACAAGACATGGTTTGGACAAAAAGGTCTCCCACCGTTTCAAGTTAAATTTCTTGAAGCACCTAATCTTCCAGATTACTTGTCCTTAGTCACCTTTGAAAATTTACAAGCATGTGAAGTAAACTATAACGTTTACTTCAAAGCTGACGGATTGAAAGAGGTGGAATGATGGATAGGATTGTTTCACAAACTCGTGCCAAGTTGGAACAATACCTGCTACAGAGCCTAAACATGGCTTTAGGCTCTGTTTTACAGGGTGAGACCTCCTACACTAATTCATTCGATATTCTTGTGCAAGAAAACGGATTTATCTTTGTTCCACGTCTTCCATCTGGCTTTATTATTGATGACGACTTGTATCAAAAGATTTTCTTAATCGCCAATGCGTCGCTCTATCCCCAATACACATTGTTAAAGCAAAATTCCGCCTACTTTGTCGCATTGAAAACAGATGATATTCATATTCAAAGAGGGCTATTCTTCCCTTGGAAGAAAGGGATTTCTGAACGTCTAGTCATTCCAGACCTCGAACAATTTTCTACATCTCTAAAAGGCAATGATATTCCTATCATGAAAAATCTAGTCATTAACTATGATAAGGTAACTTCCATTGCTATTGCAGGTAACTCGGGTAGTGGGAAAAGTTACGCTCTAACTTATCTATTAAGTGTACTGAAAAACATTTCTGATTTGATTATCGTTGACCCCAAATTTGACACTCCATCCCGATGGGCAAACCAACATCAAATCGCCGTCATTCATCCTAAAGAAAATCGTTCTAAATCAGATTTCGTGTCAGAGATTAATGAAAACCTAAGTCAATGTCTAAATATCATTCATAAACGCCAAACGATTCTATTTGAAAATTCGCGACATGAATTTAAGCACTTGACTATTGTTATTGATGAAGTCCTTGCCTTGTCTGAAGGAGTCAATAAAAATATCAAAGACTCTTTCTTCTCGCTATTATCGCAAATTGCCCTACTCGGTCGAGCTACTAAAGTTCATTTACTATTAGTAAGTCAGCGTTTTGACCATAATACAATCCCGATTTCTGTGCGTGAACAACTCAATGTACTGATTCAAATTGGAAATATTAACAAGAAAACTACTCAGTTCTTGTTTCCAGACTTTGACCCAGAAGGCATTGTTATTCCGATTGGAAAAGGAACAGGGCTTATCCAAATTATTGATAATGAACACCCTTATCAAGTTTTGCCTTTACTTTGTCCAACCTATTACACACAGAAAGGTATTTTGTAGCCAATGAAAAAAACGTATTATCATAAAATCCTTAACCCGTGTATTGCCCTGTTTTTTACTGGATTTATCTGTATCATTTGTTCATTTTTACTTAATATCAGTATGAACTCCCTGCAAAGAATCGCTTATCTAGCTTTCTTTTACCAGTTTGTAAGTATGGCTTATATCATTAGCTTGTTTGTTGCCGTTATAGCATTCTTCTCCCTTTTAGTTCTTGTCTATTATGAAGCATTCTTACGGTTGAAAGAAGATAATCTAACAAACTTATGGAAATCTGTTTATCAGACACTTACTATACGTATATTTTTAAGGCAAAGTGAACACTCTGAAACTGTAACAACCATAGAACAAGCAAAAGTAACACGATACAACCCCATCAACAAATACTTTAACCGAGCGGTTCGAAAAGCGATTGTAGACATTCGAGAAAATAAAGTTACACTGATAATTCGGATTCCTAAAACTCAACAAGCAACAAAAATTCTAAAAGATATGGAAATGCTTATTAGTGAAGAAATCGCCAACCGTAACCCTGACTATTACTTTTCACGACCTGAACGAAACGGAAAATGGTTATACTTTATCGGTACTAAACGAAAATAGCTAAAAGGAACGGTGCTGTGGCTCACGAAGTGAAAGCCAGACAGCACCGTTCTATACTCTGGGATTTTATGGGGGTTACTACGACCCCCCCATAAAATCAACAATCAATAATCATAAAATTTAAATCAAAAAGAGGTACTTACCTATGACAAAAGAACAACGTTCCAGCAAGTGGGCTTTCCTATTCTATAAGGAAAGTGCACCAGATAACTACCTAGAAAAACTAGAAGAGATTCATGTACCCTTCGTACTATCTCCGTGGCACGACAAGGATATAAACAAAGAAACAGGAGAACTTAAAAAGTCACACAAACATGGAGCATTCTATTTTGATTCTCTCAAAAGTTACTCTCAAGTATCGGAACTTATCAAAGATAAACTGAACGGCCCTGCTCATGTAGAGCCCGTCATGTCTCCAAAAGGTATGTATGACTATTTTATTCATGCAGAAAATCCTGATAAAGCTCCTTATAATATTGAAGATATTGAAAGTGGTTGCGGATTTGAACTGGATAAATTCTTAGTACAACAAAATTCCGATGACTTTACAACTGAGGTTATTGATACGATTGAGCAAAATGACTTCACTGAATTTGAAGAGTTAGTCTGGTATGCACGAGATAATAATACCGCTCTATTGGGACTAATCGTTGAACGAACCTACTTTTTCGCTCGTTATTTAGATTCACGTCGGCATAATCCGAAACGGATTGAAAAAGTTATGGAAGAACAGGAAGGCACAACCGATGGACATGATTAAACTAAACCAAATTGAAGAATTGCTGAATGCACTTATTTTCATTATTCAGAAAGGACTACAAAATAATAGTTCTTATGGAATCGTCACACAAAAAGAACTTTTGAAAATTTTACAAATTTCTCCAAACACTTTGAAATCTTGGGAAAATAAAGGTTTGAAACGTCTTGAACCCCCAATAGAGGGAACACGTACTGTTTATTACAAGATGGAAGATGTCATTGAATTTT
>ERZ773061.364-NODE-364-length-18849-cov-14.320102_pt1 | contig 18849 bp, 15 predicted proteins | sample MGYA00580627_ERZ773061 | MGnify/ENA primary metagenome ERZ773061 (study PRJEB29015, sample SAMEA2738119) | human oral metagenome | biome: human oral; feature: human-associated habitat; material: saliva | place: China | collected 2223 ...
ATGAACTCTGGGTTTTCTTCCCCGACCCTTGGCACAAGTCACGCCACCACAAACGCCGCTTGGTCTCCCCCGCTTTTGCCGACAAGGTTGCGCGCGTGCTCAAACCCGGCGGAATTTGGCGCCTCGCCACCGACTGGGAAGAATACGCTCACGTGATGCGCGATGTTATGGAAGCGCACCCGGATTTCGAGAACATGCATGCCGGTGAAGGCGCTACCGAGGACGACCCCGTGGGTGGTTGGGCGCCGCGCTGGGAGGGGCGTATCCTGACCAGCTTTGAGAGGAAGGCTCGTGAGGCGGGCCGCCGCGCCCACGACCTGACGTATAGGCGTAAATAAGTTATCTGCTAGGGGAAGGGGGTAACGATACCACTTTGCCCTTGCTCAAACAGCCGGAGGCGTATTCGCTTCGCTGCGTTGCATCCGACAACTCGCATATAGGCAAAGGATATCGTTGCCCCGAAAAGGCTTACGCCGTGGTCAAGTCAGGCGCGCCGCCGCCTAACACTCGTAAAAGGTGCAGTAGGCGTATGGCTAAGCTGGCATGTCACGTTACACTGTCATTGGTTGAGAACCACCCACGGTAAAAACTATTTCTGCCGGTACAGCACCACCGCCGAGGAGCGTTTGCGCGGTGCCGGGCGCCGCCCCCGCTGGATATTCACCACATCCCCGCGGGTGCTGGCCGCGAACACCCGTTCCGCCAGGCCCAGTTTGGCGTGCGCATCCTCAAGCTGGGCCTGCAGACGGGCAATATGATCCCGGTGTTCCTCAACCATCTCTTCAAGCTCAATTATCCGGCGGATTCCCTCAAGCGAAACGCCTTCCTGCGAGAGCTGCTGAATACGCTGAAGTAAATCCACATCGCGCTGCGAATAGCGCCTGGCCTTGCCCGGCGCACGTGAAGGCTGCACCAGCCCCAGGCGGTCGTATTGGCGGAGCGTCTGCGGGTGCATGCCCGCCAGCTCCGCCGCCACCGAAATCACAAAAACCGGCCGGTCGGCGCTGTAGGCAGACGATGGCTTAGTTTGAGTGCTCATAAGCTACCTAACTTTCTTCAAAAGGTCCTCACGGGGGTTCTCCTGCGGCGCCAGGGCAATGAACTTCTCGAAGGCTTCCTTCGCTTCATCGCTCAGGTTCTGCGGCAGGTGCACCTCGGGAATCACCAGCAGGTCGCCGGTGCCCGACTTGGTTTTGAACCCGCGTCCTTTCGCACGCAGTTTACGACCCACGCTGCCGGGATTCAGCCGCAATTTGACGGTTTTACCGCCGGGTACGGGTACTTCCAGCACACCACCGTTGACTGCCTCATCCAGGGTGACGGGGGCACGCAGCACCAGGTTGTTTCCTTCGCGGCTGTAGTGCGGGTCATCCGAGACGCGCACGGTCACGATCAGGTCACCGCCGGTGCCGGGGCGCCCCTTGCCGCGCACACGCACTTTCTGCCCGTCCTTCACGCCCGCCGGGATGCGCGCCTCAGTGCTCGTGCCGTCCGGCAGGAACACGGTCGCGGTGGTGCCCGTGTACGACTGCGGCAGAGTAATGCGGGTGCTGGTGGAAAGGTTATTATCCTGCGGGGCGCGTTTGCGCCCACCACCGCCGAAGCCGCTGCCGCCAAATCCGGCGTCGCTGAAGTCGGCGCTTGTGAACCCTGCGGTACGGCGTGAACCGCCCGCGCCGCCAGCGCCACCACCGAAGAGCCCGCCAAGCAGATCCTCAATATTGATGCCTTCGCCACCGCCGCCGGTGGTGAAGTGCACGTTTTGACCGCCGAAGCCACCGCCAGCGCCCCCGAACCCGGATGCGCCGCCTCCGAAACCGCTGCCGCCGAACCCTGCGGCGCCGTATTTGCGGATCTGGTCGTATTCTTCGCGCTGCTTTTTATCCGAAAGCACGTCGTAGGCTTCGGAGACTTCCTTGAATTTCTTCTCCGCTGTCTCGTTCCCGGGGTTCAGGTCGGGGTGGTATTTGCGCGAGAGTTTGCGGTAGGCCTTTTTAATATCGGAGTCGGAGGCGTCTTCTTTCACACCGAGGGTTTTATAAAAGTCTTCTGACAGCCAGTTTTCGCTTGCCATGTAGTTCTCCTTTCCCGTCGTCCGGGGTTCTTGTAACGCCCCGTCCAAAGGGGCACAACCTTAGTTTTTAATCCTATATAAAGTTTAGTCTACTAGACTCAATTTTGGAAGAGAAATCCCAGAAAATCCGCGGAAATATACGGCAAACGGGCGGGTTCTCAATTCCTCAAGAACCCGCCCGTTGTGTGCTCTACGGAGCGTTTACTCGGCGACAGCCACCGCAACCTGGGCGGTGCGCACCACGCGATCTTTCACACGGTACCCGTATCGCAGAACCATCGAAATGTGGTCCGGCTCCACCTCGCCAGTTGGCTGCTGCATAACCGCTTCGTGAATATTCGGGTCGAAAGGCTCGCCCACCTCGCCGAAGCGTTCCACGCCCTGCTTGCCAAGAGTTTCCTCAAGCTTGGTGGCGATCGCAGCGAATGGGCCTTCCTGCAGGTCGCCGTGCTTGCGTGCGGCATCAATATCGTCGAGTACCGGCAGAAGCAGGCTCACGATATCGCTCGCCACGAACTCCCGCAGCTGTTCCTTCTCGCGGGCGGCACGGTTCTTGAAGTTCGTGAACTCCGCCTGCAGGCGAAGCAGGCTGTCCAGGCGTTCTGCCGCGAGTTTCGCATCCTCTGAGGGTGCTTCCTCGCTCGGCTCGGGGGTTTCCCCCGCCGCAGCATCGGCTACGGCAGGGGCTTCCTCGGCCTGGGGGTGACCTTCGGCGGCGGGGGCGTTGAATGCCTCCTCCAGTGGGTCTCCCGCAGTGTTCTCGTGTTCAGCCATGATTACTTCTTCTCGTCTTCGTCCTCGTCGATAACTTCGGCGTCTACCACATCTTCGTCATCTTCCTTGGAGGAAGAAGCGGAGTCTGCGTTAGCCTCTGCCTGTGCGGAAGCGTACAGAGCCTCGCCCAGCTTGGTCTGGGATGCCTGCAGCTTCTCAAGAGCGGACTTCACGGCATCGTCGTCATCACCTTCAAGAGCTTTCTTGAGCTCGTCGACATCACCCTGAACCTCAGTCTTGACGTCTTCGGGCAGCTTCTCGCCGTTCTCCTTCAGCAACTTATCGACGGAGTATGCCACGGACTCTGCCGCGTTGCGGGTGTCGGCTGCCTCGCGGCGTGCCTTATCCTGCTCTGCGTGAGCCTCAGCATCCTTGACCATGCGGTCGATGTCTTCCTTCGAGAGGGAGGTACCGCCGGTGATGGTCATGGACTGCTCAGCACCGGTGCCCTTGTCCTTTGCGGAGACGTGCACAATGCCGTTGGCGTCAATATCGAAGGTGACCTCAATCTGGGGTACGCCGCGCGGTGCGGGGGCAATACCGGTCAGCTCGAAGGTACCCAGGTTTTTATTGTCGCGGGTGAATTCGCGCTCACCCTGGAACACCTGAATCGACACGGAAGGCTGGTTGTCTTCAGCGGTCGTGAAGGTCTCAGAACGCTTGGTCGGAATAGCGGTGTTGCGCTCGATCAGCTTGGTCATCACGCCACCCTTGGTTTCGATACCGAGGGACAGCGGGGTCACGTCGATCAGCAGAACGTCCTTGCGGTCGCCCTTGAGCACGCCTGCCTGCAGGGCTGCACCCATTGCCACGACCTCATCGGGGTTAACACCCTTGTTGGGCTCACGACCGGTGAGTTCCTTCACCAGGTTAGCCACGGCGGGCATACGGGTGGAACCACCCACGAGCACGACCTCGGAAATATCCGAAACCTTGATGCCTGCTTCCTTAATAACGTCCTGGAAGGGCTTCTTGGTGCGTTCGAGCAGGTCGCTGGTGAGATCCTCAAACTTTGCGCGAGAGAGCTTCTCGTCCAGGTGAATCGGTCCTTCGGGGGTTACCGAGAGGTACTGCAGCGAAATGTTGGTGCTGGATGCGCTGGAGAGCTCCTTCTTAGCCTGCTCAGCCGCCTCCTGCAGACGCTGCAGAGCGATCTTGTCTTTGGAGAGGTCTGCACCGGTCTTGGACTTGACCTGCTCAAGCAGCCAATTCACAATGCGCTGATCCCAGTCGTCGCCGCCCAGGCGGTTGTCGCCGCTGGTTGCGCGCACCTGAATGGTGGAGAAGCCGTCTTCGTCCTTGCCAACTTCAAGCAGGGAGACGTCGAAGGTACCGCCACCAAGGTCGAAGACCAGAATCAGTTCGTCTTCTTTACCCTTGTCCAGGCCGTAAGCCAGTGCAGCTGCGGTCGGCTCGTTCACAATGCGCAGAACGTTCAGACCTGCGATTTCGCCGGCTTCCTTAGTAGCCTGGCGCTCAGCGTCGTTGAAGTATGCGGGAACGGTGATAACCGCATCGGTCACCTTGTCGTTCAGGTATGCTTCAGCATCGTTCTTGAGCTTCTGCAGAATACGTGCGGAAATTTCCTGCGGGGTGTATTTCTTGCCGTCAATTTCCGTCGTCCAGTCGGTGCCCATGTGGCGCTTGACGGACGAGATGGTGCGATCAACGTTAGTGACCGCCTGGCGCTTTGCTACACTGCCCACCAGAACGTCGCCATCCTTGGAGAATGCGACCACGGAGGGGGTGGTGCGGGCGCCTTCAGCGTTAGGGATAACTTCCGGTTCGCCACCTTCAAGGGTGGATACGACCGAGTTAGTGGTGCCGAGGTCAATACCAACTGCACGTGCCATGTTTTGTACTCCTTAGTGTTATGCCCCGCTTCTTGGCGAGGCGGGTTCCTTGGTTAAATCTTCGGGGCGTAAGGGGTTTTTAGACCGAGCGCATGCACGATGAAGATGTGCTGGGATGCTGCCCGGTGAGTGACCCCTTGAGCCTCATGTACTCAAGTTTTACACATGTTTAGGTGAATGTCAACAGACTTGAGTGAGAAAGACTCAACTTTTTGAAGTGAGTGTGAGTTATGGTGCGGTGGCAAGGGGTGAGGTGCTGGTGGTTTTGGTGCGGAAAGACACGAAAACTAAGGGATTTATGGGTGATAATCCGTGCAATCACTAGGAGCTACCCCGCCCCTACCCCACGCAATATATGAGGTTAACAACGGTAATTTCGACATATACGACCTCCCTCGCCCTATGATGGAAGGTGAGTGTTCACTCTAGGTTAAAGGATTACTGAGGATAATGGCAGAGACACCGAAAAGTTCTGACATCCCTAAGAGAACTGGGTCTTGGTGGAGCAAAAACTGGTTTTATACAGTTCTTATTGCTGTTGCCGTTATAGGTGGGCTAAGTGCGTTTGGGCTTCCTCTTATAGTCTCTCAACCATTCAGTGCAGGCGATAGTATTTCAACTCTACGCCAGGCTATTCTTGCCGCTACCGGTGGTGTTCTTGCAATACTTACCCTGTGGGAGAACCGACGCAAGAACATTCAAGAAAAAGAGAAGAACGACCAGGACCACACTCGCCAGGTACACGCCGAACGACGTAGCCGTTATGCCAAGGCGATTGAACAGCTCGCCGATGAGAAAGCACCTATTCGTCTTGGGGGTATCTATACTCTCGTCAAGCTGGTTGACGAATGGTTAGCTGATGAGAAGACTCTTCCCAACGAAGAAGAACGACGAGAAGAAGGCCAGGTCATCATTAACAGCCTCTGTGCCTATATACGCTCACCATTTGACCTTGTGCCAAAGGCCGAAGTGTTGTCTCAGGATAAAACACCAGAAAATTATGAGGGTGGGGATCAACAGTTCGTCAAAGATCAGGCAAGGTTCCGTGAAGAGCAAGAGATTCGTCACATAATTCTGTCAGAAATTAAAAAACGACTTAATGGCGATAAGGTCAAAAATAAAGAAATTACACCCGGAACGTGGTCATATTTTGAGTATAACTTCTCAGACGCGCATTTTTTCTATGCTGTTAACTTCAACAACAGTTATTTCGATGCTTCATTAAATTTCTTAGGGGCGACCTTCACCGGGTACGCTAGCTTCTCCGAGGCGACCTTCACCGGGTACGCTAGCTTCTCCGGGACGACCTTCACCCAGGACGCTGAATTCCGCCTGGCGACCTTCACCAGGCGCACTGACTTCTCCGGGGCGACCTTCACCCAGGTTATCTTCTCCGGGGCGACCTTTGCCTGGACTGACTTCTATGGCGCAACCTTCACCCATGCTTTTTTTATCGGGGTAACCTTCACCCGGGCTGACTTCACTAGGGTGAGTTTCACCCACGCTGACTTCCACCGGGCGACCTTCACCCATGATGCTGACTTCACCGTGGCGGCCTTCACCCATAATGCTGACTTCCGCTGGGTGACCTTCACCCATGATGCTGACTTCACCAGCGCGACCTTCACCGGGGAGGCTAGCTTCATCATGGCGACCTTCACCGGGTACGCTAACTTCTCCGGGGCGACCTTCACCCAGCGTGCTGACTTCTCTAGCGCGACCTTCACCGGAGAGGCTAGCTTCCTTCAGGGTGCTGACTTCCGCCGGGTGACCTTTCATAGCGAGCCATCATTTATAGGTGTGCTAGGAAAAGCACGATTCTCTTATAAAGTCATTCCAGAAGATTATAGATTCGAGGTTGATCCAGATAGCCCCTGCAAAATCGAGACTGAAGAAAAAGAATACAACGGCGTTAAGTTCAGGATCCCCAAAGGTGCGATACTTTTCGACCCGGACGGATCTTCAGAGCAGAAAGATGACGATGACAGCTAACGGTATATCCACATAAAACTTACAGATTAGATTTCCTTGTAACAAAGAAAATCATTGCTCCTTAGGAACACATCAAGATGACAGAGACACCAAGAGAACATGAAGAAACCAACATCACTAATCCTGTTGGTAAAACCGAGAACTTTGTCAGCAAGCATTTTGTACGACTATTAGTCTGGCTCGCAGTTAGTGGCGGCGCCCTGGCAATTTTTGGACCTTGGCTACTCTACGTTACAGGTTTGACTGGTGAAACCGATGCGAATCTTCGCCTTCACATCCTCTATGTCACTGGTGGCACTATTGCTGTTCTGGGGCTCGTGGAAACACACCGTAAAAACACAACAGACAGAATAAAAGCGGACGCCGATATTCAGAACTATCAGGCATCACAAAGTCACCAGGCAAAGATGCTCGACGAACAAGCTCGTCAATTTACCGAAAACATTGCAAAAGAACGCGAAAAAATCGAGGCTGATAAAGCCAAAAGTGAGCAGGATTATATACGACAGGTACATGCCGAACGGCGTAGTCGATACGCAACAGCGATTGAACAGCTTTCCAACGATAAAGCTTCTATCCGCCTTGGCGGTGTCTATACTCTCGTAGGGTTAGTTGATGAATGGCTAGCAGATGAAAAGACCATCCCCGATATTGAGGAACGTCGCAAAGAAGGTCAAGTCATTATTAACAACCTGTGCGCCTATATCCGCTCACCTTTCCTTCTTACAGAACGCGCTGAGCAACTAGATAAACCCTACGCAAAAGACCTACAAAAAGATTTTGGCGGAGATAAAGAAAAGTTCGATGCCAATAAAATAGCTTTTTCCCGAGATAAAGCTACATTAGAAGAAGAACGTCAGATACGACAAAGCATCATCAAAGAAATACGCGAACGACTACAAGGAATCGGCACACAAGATCCTTGGTCAAAATTTGACTACGATTTCTCAAACGCCCATTTCTTCTATCCTATTGATTTTACCTACAGTTATTTTGGTGCTTCATTACAATTCTCTGGGGCAACTTTCTCCGGGTACGCCGAGTTCTGCGGAACAAATTTCGCCCAGATTGCTAACTTCTCCAAGGCGAATTTCACCCGGGATACTGATTTCTCCAAGGCGAATTTCATCGGGGTTGGTTTCTCCAGGGCGACCTTCGCCGAACGCGCCAACTTTACTGAGGCCACCTTCACTCAGGGTGCTGACTTCACCGAGGCGAATTTCACCGGGGTTGGTTTCTCCAGGGCGACCTTCGCCGAACGCGCCAACTTTACTGAGGCCACCTTCACTCAGGGTGCTGACTTCACCGAGGCGAAATTCACCAGGAATGCTATCTTTCTTGGGGCTACCTTTACTCAAGGCGCTGACTTCCCCAAAACATTCTATAACTTTCCCAAAACGCCCTTTGACTTCTCCGAGGTTAAATTCATCCAACACGCTATCTTCGTCGGGGCTACCTTTACTCAAGGCGCTAACTTCTCCAACGCGATCTTCACCGGGAACGCTGATTTCACCGAGGCAGACTTTAACTTCTCCGAGGTTAAATTCATCCAACACGCTATCTTCGTCGGGGCTACCTTTACTCAAGGCGCTAACTTCTCCAACGCGATCTTCACCGGGAACGCTGATTTCACCGGGGCAGAATTTGACTTCTCCGGGGCGACCTTTGATTTCTCTGGAGCTACCTTCATCCAGGGCGCTGATTTCTCCGAGGCGCAATTCACCGGGAACACTGACTTCTCCAAGGCTAGTTTCACCGTGAATAATGATGACTTATACGGAACCGTGTACACTGAGCTCTCCATGGCGACCTTTGATTTCTCTGAATCCATCTTTGATGGGTACGTTTTCTTCTCCTGTGCGACCTTCGCTGAGCGCGTCGACTTCACTGAGGCCATTTTCACCCGGGGCGCCAGCTTCTCCGAAACCACCTTCCATGGCGATCCAATATTCGCATTTACTCACCTAGCAGATGATTGCGACTATGAAACCTATGAGGCGAAGTTCTCCTGCAGGGTTAATCCAACAGACTACAATTTCGAGGCTGACCCAGAAAGTCCTTATAAAATCGAAACCGAAGAACAAGAGCATAACGGCATTAAGTTCATTATTCCTAAAGACACAGAACTCTTCGACCCTGACGATCCTTCTAACTAAGAGGATCTTGCCGACAAGCTAGAACTACCTTGAATAATGCAGATTAAGTCGTATCACCTATCCCCAAGGAGCACACAATACGCCCCAAGCTGCGTTATTCGCGGGACTACAAAGATGGGAAGCAACTACTAGATGCTGAGTACGTATTACATAGGCTATGAAGGCATCAGAAAGAGTGCCTTCACCTGGCAGGGGCTACGCTGGGGACTCGCGCAGGGGTACATCAGCCGCGCGGATATTCTGCGGTATGCCTCCGACCGGCTGAAGGAAGACTCCAGCGACCTGGAATACGAGCTCTACCAGTGCAAACCCGAACACACCTACCGGGTTGATGGGATTCTGGCCGAACTCGCGCGGCACGAAGACTCCCCTGAGCTCACCGACCCTGAACCCGGAAGCCCCGACCCCCGCCACGCGCTCTGGCTGTACCTGCTACTCAAACATGTGTATGAGCACCGCAAGAACTTTGACGACCCACTGGGCGAGGTAGAAATTCTTCACGCCGATTTTGGCTACCCCGAGGATGTGACCCCATTCGTGCGACACATGCCCGCGACCGACTATGACCCTTCAACGTACACTCGCCAAGAGAACATCGACAGACTCTATGCTCTGTGGGAGGCGTACTTGCGCGAGGCTAAAACCCGCTTTGAGGGGTAACAGCCAAAACTTGCCTGCCTATCTGGAAGAGTTTTTTGCATTCAGAAGCGATAAGCTCTTCTGAATGCAAAAACTCTTCTGAATAGAAACGACGCTTCGGCAGGCAGCTCTAATACCGCTGCCTTTCCTGTTCCGCTGGCATACACTTAAAACCATGTACCGCATCATGACTGTCTGCACCGGAAATATTTGCCGCTCCCCCGTGGGCGAATACCTGATTCGTGAGCACGCGCGCCAGGCGGGGCTTGAGGTTGAGGTCGCGTCCTCCGCCATCACGGACTACGAGATCGGCAACCCCATCGACACCCGCGCCGGGCGCATACTCACTGCACGCGGCATCGACCCCAGCGGGCACCGCGCATCCAGATTCGTTGCCGAAGACTTTGACCGATACGACCTGATTCTGGCGATGGACACCCCGCACTACCTGCACCTGAAACAGCTTGCGCGCACCGAGGACGACAAAGCCAAAATCCGTATGATGCGCTCCTTCGACCCCGCAATGGCGGGCAAAAACCTGGACGAACTGGGCATCTACGACCCCTGGTACGGGCAGATGCGCGACTTCGAATACACAACCGAGCTTATCGACACCGCGGCGCGGGCGCTGATCGCCGAGCTGAGCGCGACCCCGCAGGAAAACTAGCGCATGGGTGTGTGGAGCACAGGTTTCGGCAACGGCTACGAAACCAATGACGTTGAGGAAATCTTCGAGTTCTGCCTAGAGACGTACCACGAACTCACCCTGCCACCCACAGACGACTACGGAATGCCGCTCGATAACTCCACTTTCAGCGACGCCGCATTACCGCTTATCATCGGTATCGACGGGCGCAGCGGAAGCGGCAAAACAAGGCTCTCCGAACTCCTAGAACTATCCTTATCTGCCGAAGGAATCGGTGTGCGCGTGCTCAACCTCGACTCCATCTACCCAGGCTGGGACGGGCTGGAAGACGGCACAAAAACGTGGCAGAAAATCTCGCGGAACCTGCACAAAGGCAAGCCCGCCAGCTACCGAGAATGGGACTGGCACGCGGATGCGCCCGGCACCAAACACACGATCGACCCCACCCAGGAAACCGTCATCATCTGTGAGGGCGTGGGGGCAATCGCCGGAACCTGCGATGTGCGCATCGTGGTGAAGGCGCCCGACGAGCTGCGGTACAGGCGGGCTATAGACCGCGACGGTGAAACCTACCGCCCGCATTGGGAGCGCTGGGCGGCGCAGGAAGAAGCTCTCTTCGCCGCATACTCCGCCACGTATGCGCAGGCGGACATCATCTACCGCAAGGCGTAGCCCTCTGCCCTGCCGTTTGCTGTACCCGTGCTTACCCTCCCCTGATACAAAGAACCTTGTTCGTGAATAAAGAGTTAGAAATCCAGCTTTATTCACGAACAAGGCTTTTTTATGTGCCCAGCGGCGGCAAAAAAGTTTAGCGCACACGCCACTTACGCCGGATGCGCGCATCCGCTAGACTAGAAAAGTTGCGTTTCCAGCCGGGTATATTCGGCGCCGTTACGCGTTCATAAACCTAGAAAGCACTCTACCCGTGTCTTCGTCACAGACTACTTCTCAGCAGGGTCATGAGCACCCTGATCACGTTAAAGTTTCCTTCGGTATTCCTGCCCCCGTTATCGTCACCCTTGCCGCGCTGACCGCTATCGCTCCGCTGGGTATCGACATGTACCTGGCCTCGCTGCCTACGGTTGCCCGTGAGCTCAACACCACCGATGCCGCCGCATCTATGACTCTCAGCGCCTTCATGATAGGCATGGCGCTCGGGCAGCTTATAATCGGCCCGCTCTCCGATAAAACCGGCCGCCGCAAACCGCTTCTGATCGGTTCTGTAGTCTGCTTTATTGCGACCGCGCTGTGCGGATTCTCGCCCAGCATTGAGGTCTTCATTGCGGCGCGTTTCCTCATGGGCTTCAGCGGTGCTATTGGCGCAGTACTTGCCCGCTCGATCGTTGCAGATACCACCAAGGGGTTGGCAACCGCCAAGCTCATGGGCGTCATGATGATGATTAACGGGTTTGCCCCCGTGCTGGCGCCGCTCTTCGGCGGGTGGGTGCTGTCGTGGGGCACGTGGCGCAATATTTTCCATGTGCTCACCGTAGTGACCGCGCTGCTCATGCTCGCCGTGATTTTCATTCTGCGCGAGACTCTTCCCGCTGAAAAACGGTACAAAGGCACCGCGCTGAGTGTCTACTCCGAGATTCCGAAAGTGTTCAAAATCCGCCGTTACATGGGCTTTTCCCTCACCATGTGCTTTGCCTTCGGCGCAATGTTCTCATATATTTCGGGTTCCACCTTCGTTCTCCAGAACATTCTGGGGCTTGATGCCGGGCAGTTTACTCTCGCCTTCGGGGTGAACTCCCTCGGCATTGTGGCAATGAGCTCGCTAGCAACCGCACTGGTTGGTCGTATCGGTCAGCGCGTGATCGTCAATATCGGCGTGATTTCTCTTCTGACGGTCTCAACTCTGCTGACTATCTCATTCGCACTGGGGATTTCGCTGTGGCCCACCCTGATTCTGCTGTTCTGCCTCACCTGTTCGGTGGGTCTGATTTTCGGTAACTCCTCGGCGCTGGCGCTGAACGAGGCACGCCATATGGCGGGCAGCGCATCCGCCGTGATGGGCACAATTCAGGCGCTTCTGGGCGGACTTGCCGCACCCTTGGTTTCGCTGGGCGGCGAGGGTTCCTATATGCCGATGGCGTTCTCAATTCTGGGCTTCGCACTGATGACCGCGCTTGTGCTCTTCACAACCCCACGTAAGGATGCCGACTATGCGGCAGACGGTGGCGAAGGTGGGCGCTAACGCTTCGCATCAGGCGTGTTAAGACGTTGATCCCCAAGAAGCGGGTTTTGCCGAAAAGATGAAAAAATATCATCATTTTCGAGCAGAAACCCGCTTCTCCTCGTAATCGCCCTAGCTGCTGGTATTCTGATAAATCCTAAGATTTTAAGGAGGCTGACCGTGAGCACTGACGAAAACCTCACAAGTGCAGAGATCATCAAACGGTTCAACCACTTCTACGACTGCTGGCTGGATTCGATCACCGTAACCTATGCAAAGGGAACAGCTGTTCGTCTGCGATTCTGCGCGGTGGACTGGAACCATGTAGACGGCGGCTGGGAGAAGACCGCTACCGACGACGTCTGGCGGTACGTCACCGTAACCCTGGAAAATATTTCGGACTACCGGGTGCAAGGCCCGTTCATCAGCATATGCAGCGGAGTCCATACTCTCGAACGGGACGGCAAAATCGGGCTCGACATCGAAGGATATAACGACAACCCCGAAACCTTCGAGGACATCGCCGAAGCAGACATATACTTTATCGCCGAAAACGCCACCTGGGAGCTGGGCCCGCTCGGCGTGCACTGCGGTGAGGGCACGTGAGCCACTACACTGGAAACATGACTAGTTCCGTGATGCTCCTAAATTCAGAGAACCCGCAAGGCGTTGCCGTAGACCCCACCCAACCGCTTATCGGCGTGGAAGACCAAGGATTTACCCGTGGCGACGGCGTTTTTGAGACCATGCTCGCCGTCGATCGGCGGGTGCGAAAACTTGATATGCACCTCACCCGACTCGAATCTTCGGCGCGTATGCTCGACCTGCCCGAACCCGACCTACACCAGCTTCGGGATGCGCTGGCAAACCTTCTCGCCCAGGCAGTGCCCGGCGCCCACACGGAAATCGGCGAAGAGCATATTGTCAAAATCATTATCTCGCGCGGGCTGCCAAGTGCCTCTGCGGGAATGCCCGCCGGGCCGTACACCCTGCTGATCGCGTCCCCGGTGCCCGAAACTACCGTGAACCAGCGGCAGAACGGCGTGAAGGCCATGCTGCTGCCACGCGGGCACGACCCCGCCGATAATACCGCATACCCGTGGCTGTTGGCGGGCGCGAAAACTCTGTCGTATGCGGTCAATATGGCGGTTTTGCGGTATGTGCACAGCCGGGGCGCTGATGACGCGATTTTTATGACCGACAACCGCCGTATTCTGGAGGGGGCAACTTCGTCGGTGCTGATGGCGCGTGTCGAAAACGGCGTAAAGACGCTGTACACCCCCGAACCGAACCACGGAATCCTGCCCGGTACCACGCAGGGCGCTATTTTTGAGGCGGCGCGGCGCGACGGCTGGGAGCTGGGCTACGGTCCGCTGTACCCGCAGGATCTTTTCGAGTCAGATGGGGTGTGGCTCGCCTCCTCGGTGCGTCTGCTCGCCCCGGTCACGCATCTGAACGGTACGGCGTTAGCGCACGATGCGCAGCTCACGCACCGGTTCTTGGAATACCTGGCACAGGGCTAAGGTGCAGGGTTAGCGGCGCAAGGCTGATACTTGCGCCGCGCCTTTACCCCGGTTTTTCAGAGCCGAGAACCTAGCGGCAACTTCAGTGCGGCTACTGCCACAAGAAACGCAAGGTTCCTAGTCCCAGCGAAACCCCGTAGGCGCACGCCACGATCACGGCGGCGGCAACCGCAACATACGCATCACGCCGGGAATAGGCGGGCACGCGGGCCCAGGAACGTTTGCCGGTACCGAAACCACGCGCCTCCATTGTGACCGCAAGGCGCGAACCGCGGCGAATTGCCTGTACCATGAGCGCGAAGGCCTGCCCTGCACCGGTTTTGATGCGCCCGAGTGGGCCCTGACCCGCGCCTAGCCCGCGTGCACGCCGTGCCTGCCCCAGCGTATTCCACTCCCCAAACAGGATGCCGACAAGGCGTAACGCCGCCAACGCGGCAAGTACAAAACGAGCGGGCAGGCGGAAAGTTTGGGCGAGCGAATCGCCCAGGTCGGTTGGGTCTGTTGAGAGCACAAATGCGAAGGTCGGCAGAATCATCGCCAGGGAACGAATCATCATCGAAAACGCCGCCGCGAGCGACCCTTCCGTGATGGTGTTCAGCCCAAAGTCGAGCAGTACGGCACCGGTTTTATTAACAAGGATCGCCACGCTCCAGCCAGTGGTCAGCACCGCTATCAGGATAGGCCAGCTGCGCGCCAGCAGGTTCACCGGCCGGAACCCGACCGCAATGAACCCCAGCAGTTCCAGCCCAAAGATGATACCCGCGGTTACCGGGTCTTGAATGAGGATTGCCGCAAGAACCAGCACGCCCGCAACCACTAATTTGACGCCCGCGTTAAGCCCGCCAAACCAGCTGTTACGCTCGGCACTCGGCCCGAAAAAATCGGTATTCATGCGCTACTTCCCTTTCTGAAGGTCCCGGTCTGCGGGCTTATGCGGCAGGCTTTCGAGCGTGATGCTCCGCCCGCCCAAAGCCGCCGTAAATTCGAGGTCGTGAGTCACCGAGATCACCGCAACCCCCTCCGCAAGAAGCCCGCGAATCAAGCGCACCAGTTCGCCCCAGGTGCTCGCATCCTGCCCGAAAGTCGGTTCGTCAAGAATCAGCACGCGCGGCGCCGTCGCCAAAGCGGATGCGACCGACAGTCGGCGTTTTTGCCCGCCCGAAAGCGTGAACGGGTTGGCGTCTAAGAGCCTGTCTAAACGCAAGCGGTCGGCGAGGGATGCGGTGGCGGCGGCGAGCGCATCCTCATCAATTTTTTCGCGGCGCAGGGCGGCGAGGCGGCGTGGCCCGAGTTCGAGTTCTTCGCGCACGCTGCCGCGCACGAATTGGTATTCGGGTTCTTGGAAAACGTAGCCGATGCGCCCGAGCAGTTGGGCAGGGGTCCAGGAGGGAATATCCCAGCTGGCGGCTTTTTTCTCGCGGGTGAGGGAGCTTTCTGCCGTTGGGTTTTGGTCGAACTCGCGCAGTGCTTCGTGCGCGTGCAGGGTTCCGTTGGGGGCGTAGAGGAGCCCGGCGAGAGTGAGTGCGAGGGTTGATTTTCCGGCGCCGTTGGGGCCGAGGATGCTCAGGTGCTCGCCTTCTCGAATGCTCAGGTTAATGCCCCCGCGCAGGGTAGGAATATCCAGTGGTACGGATGCGGGTTCCGGCATGGTTTTGAGCTGTCGCCGGCGTGCCCGTAACTGTTTTTTGCTCGGAAATTCCCGCGTGATCGCAAGGTTTTCGGCGCTTAGGAGTATGCGCCCGCTCGGTACCGCCGCAGCGGCGGGTTCGGGAACATACCCGGGTACCCATACGCCGTTGGCGATGAGGGTTTCGCGGGCTTGGGCGAGCACGGTTTCGGGTGCGCCGTCGTGGGTGATGCCTCCGTCGGCACCGAGCACGATGACGCGGTTCATATGCTGCGCCCACACGCCCACCCGGTGTTCGACGACGATCAGGGTGGCACCGGTTGCCGTGACCGCCTGCACCACGGCATCGCGCACCTGTTGAACGCCCTCGGGGTCGAGGTTCGCGGTGGGTTCGTCCAGCAGAATGGCACTTGGGTGCATCGCCAGGATTCCGGCGAGGCCCAGGCGTTGTTTCTGCCCGCCCGAAAGCGCATTCGTGGGATGCTCATGCGGCAGGTAGTCGAGCCCGACGGCGGCGAGCGCATCGTCAACGCGCGCCCAGATTTCTTCGCGTGCGACCGCAAGATTTTCGGGGCCGAAGGCTACGTCATCGCCCACGCGGGCGAGTACGACCGATGATTCGGGGTCTTGCTGCATGAGCCCGATGAGTCCGCGTGCGTCTTCGGGGTCTACGCCGTCGATGCGCGCGCTACCGCTTTGGCTCTGCCCGTCGTGATCGTGCAGCACCCCGGCGATAGCGTGCAGGAGCGTTGATTTTCCTGCGCCGGAGGGCCCCAGCAGCAGTACTTTCTGCCCGGGTTCGATGCGCAGGTTCACGTTCGAGAACGCGGGTTTTTCGCGCCCGGGGTGGTGCCAACCGAAGTTGTGAAGGTCGATTGCGGCACCGCGGGCACGCGTATCGGGGGCGCTACTGTGGGGTTCGATCATGGTTGCATCCTGGGTTGCGGATGGTTCAGGATGTTCCGTGTTTGAGGGTTTGAGCGTTGAGATAGGCTGTGACATACGCCGCCTGCCCGTTATCCGCGTGCGGTACGTGCCTGCACGCCGGAGGCTAGCGAGGCGAGTACCCCGGTTTTAGCGAGTGCTTTCGTGAGTCCCCAGGAGAGTACCCCGGCGAGCACAATTCCTGAGACGACCGCGCATACCACGTAGATGACGGCTTTGAAGATTTCCATGTCTGGGTAGTAGATGATGATTTCGTTGACGCCCATGAAGAGCCCGCTCAGTGCGCCTGCGAAGGCTGCTGTGCTGAGGTTCCAGACGCGGTACCCGAACATGGCGAAGGCGATTTCTGCGCCGATTCCCTGGAAGAATCCGGCGATGAGGATTGATTGGCTCCAGGCGCCTCCGGTGAGGAATACGGAGATGACGGCGGCGACGATTTCGCAGTAGAGCGCGGCACCGGGCTTGCGGATAAGGTACCCGCCGAGCACACCGGCGAGCAGCCACATACCGGCGACGATGGGTCGGTATTCGGGAACCGTCGCGAAGAGTGTTTTAGTGGCGGGGTCTACGGCAATATCCCAGATCCAGAAGATTACCGCGCAGGCGGCGGCGACCACAGAGACGATGACGATTTCATTGACCCGCCAGCTGAGGCGAGATTTTTGAGACATATTTTCCTCCCATGATTGGAAGGGGAACATCCACACCCGTTGCGGGTGGGGTGTTGAGAAAACATATTTCGACTCCCTACGCCGGTACTAACCGGATCAGGTTCGAGGGTCTGCGTTGCACTCTCAGCGCCCGTCTGCGGCGCTCCCCTGTCGTGTTGCTTCGAGAGTTCGAAGCTTATAAACGTTTACATTCTATGCTGTATGAGTCGTTTTCTGTGAGTTCGTTGAGTTTTTGAATCGGTTTATGACAAGAACGTGTGGCAGGTCGGTAATATGATTCCTTGATTTGCCGCTGGTATACGCCTTTCAGACCCGCAATACTGTGCTTTTTCTCACGTTCTAAAGTTTTTACCCCGATTTTTCGTGTATACGCGCGTTAAAACAGGTCATGTTCTCTGCATCTGAGCCGCAAAGCCGATAGGCTAGGGATAGTCACTTCTGATTTTTGAGGAGAAGATATGAACCCCGTAGCAAAGATTGCTATCACCGGTGCCAATATGGCCGCCGCCGCCCTGACAAGCAAGGGTCTTGGCGCAGCGTGGAAGCGTGTGACCGGTAACGAACCTCCTACCATCGGCCCCGAGTCCGAAGACACCCTGCGCAATGTTATTGTGTGGACCGTCATCACCTCCGTGGTGGGTGCTCTGGTAAGCGTTGGTATTGCCCGCGCGCAGCGCCGTTTCTTCTCATAATTTCACGGTGTAATTTGGGTGGATGCGCCGCCCCCGCAGCCTTCACGCTGCAGCGGTGTGCGCATCCTTTCCGATGTGCTGAATAGTCTGCCTGTTCAGAAGAGAATAAGGCGCTCGGCACGCTGGGAGGCGATGCCTACGGCAGTGTCGCCGGGGTAAGCTACAAGACCAGCACCAGATTGAGGGCGCCTAGCTGCGTCTTACACGAAAGTGAACACATCCGTTATGACTAGACGCATTCCCGACCACAGTACCAGCCGCCGCTCGGTTGCATCTTGGGTGCTGTGGGATGTCGGCTCGTCGAGCTTCGACACCATCATGATGACCTTCATTTTTACGGTCTATCTCACCAGCTCTTACTTCGGCTCAACCGAGGATGCATCGGCGGCACTGTCACTGGGATTGACCGTTGCCGGGTTCTGTATTGCCTTTTTCGCTCCGGTTTCGGGCCAGCGCGCCGATAAATCCGGTAAAGGTATTTTCTGGTTAGGTGTTAATACGCTTTCTCTGGTGGCGTTCTCTGGACTGTGTTTTTTCGTATTTCCCGATGAAGCGCATCTGTGGCTGGGCGTGATTCTCGTATCTGCGGCGAGCGTATTCAGCGAATTTGCGGTTGTGAATTACAACGCTATACTTCCGCGCATTTCAACCCCGAATAATATCGGTAAAATCTCGGGGATCGGCTGGTCGGCGGGGTATGTAGGCGGCCTAGTGGCCCTAATTATCGTGTTGTGGGGCTTCGTACTTGAGCCTAACGGACTGCACCTGAGCACCGACAACGCCTTCAATATTCGCGCAGTGGCGCTGTTCTCTGCCCTGTGGTGCCTGATCTTCTGCACGCCTTTGCTAATTCGGATGCGCCGCCGCGAACGGGTGCTCCCGGAGGTCCTTCCCACAGGCGAACTCAGGTTCTTAGAACGCGGCCTAGCCAGGCTTTCTCCGGCACGCCAAGGCGGTCTTTTTGCAGCCTACAAGGAGCTGTGGCGCACCATTATGCGACTGCGCACCACGGCACCGCAAACCCTTTATTTCCTGTGTGCCAGCGCTATCTTCCGCGATGGTTTAGCCGGTATCTTCACCT
>ERZ773061.367-NODE-367-length-18751-cov-6.500374_pt1 | contig 18751 bp, 19 predicted proteins | sample MGYA00580627_ERZ773061 | MGnify/ENA primary metagenome ERZ773061 (study PRJEB29015, sample SAMEA2738119) | human oral metagenome | biome: human oral; feature: human-associated habitat; material: saliva | place: China | collected 2223 ...
GCAAGGTTACGACCCATAACGGCCATACCAACAACACCAAAATTTGCTTTAGTCATTTTTTTCTCCTATAGTTAGTTTGTTTTATTTTATCATGTTTAAGCTATAAAATAAAGAATTTATCTTGAAATGTTCTAAGAGGAATGATCCCTGAGTAAAAATAGGATGAAGGCGAGCCTCATCCTAATCATTTTTTATTTCTTGTCATCGGTCGTAATTTCTTTAGCTTCAATCACTGGCTGTTCATCCTGTCTAAGCTTGTTGACTGTCATATTAACACCAAGGGCTCCTGCTAAGAGTTGGCGGATGTCGAAGCCTGCACCTTGCGACACTTGGTCAATACTCTGCATGATATCACCAACCATCTTAGAAGCATTGCCTTCACCATACATGGTGATTTTGTCCACTTTAGTAAGTGGCTCTGCTACTGCACGGGCAATTTCTGGCAGTTTGTCTACAATCATCTCAGTAATGGCAGCTTCCTGCATCTTCTTCATGGCTTCTGCTTTTTTATCCAAACCTTGAGCCTCTGCTTCTAGCTTAAGACGAATCGCCTCAGCTTCAGCACGTCCCTTGGCTTCAATGGCTTCAGCTTCTTGCAATTGTGCAAATTTTTCAGCCTCAGCCTGAGCCTTGCGGGCTTCGGCTTCTTTTTGTGTTTCAAAGAGTTCTGCCTCGGCTTGACGTTGACGCTCAATCAATTGTGCTTCCGCTGCTTGTTGACGAGAGTATTTTTCAGCCTCAGCCTGTTTGCGGATGTTAGCATCCAGTTCTTGCTCACGAACCTTAACCTCTCGTTCCTTTACTTCAGCTTCTTTCTCTTGCTTCATGATATTAGCTTCAGCGGCCACGCGCTCTTGCTCACGACGTTGAATTTCTGCCTCGATCCCTTTGGCTGCATCAGCCTTAGCTTGCGCAATATCCGCTTCCTGCTTGAGAGCTGCTTGCTTCAGTTTCAACTCATTTTGCTTTTGAGCAATTTCCAAGTCAGCTGCTACCCGCTTGTCGTTTGCTAACTTGTCCTGCTCAGCTTCTACTTCCTTGCGCTCACGTTCCGCTTTGGCCTTTGCAATTAAGGCATCTTTTTTGATGGTTTCGACATTTTCAATACCGAGATTATCAATCACTCCACCTTCATCTGAAAAAGATTGAACAGTAAAGGCGATGACTTCCAAGCCCATTTTAGCCAAATCAGGGGCTACGTTATCCTGCACTTTTGAGGCAAATTCCTGACGGTCATTGACCATCTTGCGTAATTCCATCTGGCCAATTACTTCCCGAAGATTTCCTTCCAAGACATCTTGAACAGAGTTAGAAATATCAGTTGTATTCCAATTAAGGAAGTTTTCTGCCGCACGGGCAATCATTTCGTCAGTCGTTCCGATTTTCAGCTTGACTGCTGCATCAGCACGAACATTAATGAAGTCTAGAGTTGGTACCGCCTCAGATGTACGAACATCTGTTGAGAATTGCTCAATATCCAGATAAGAGCGCTGTTCAACAAAAGGAATCATAAATCCAGCTTTACCTCGCAAATGGCGTTGTTTGCGAAGCCCTGTGATGACGACTACTTCATTTGGTCGAGCATTGACATATCCCTTAGCCAAAAGAACAAGTACAATAACCAAAACAATTGCACCTAGTATTAGCCAAGTTGGAAAGAAAAATGTATCCATAATAACTCCTTTTTCGACAAGAAAGCTTGTCCAATTTATTTTATTATCTTAGTATACCAAATTATCTTTTAATTCCAATTTTTTTCTAGAAAAATTTATTCCTCATTCATCAAAAAGGCCTTGTAAACCTGCAAATGGACTATTCTCTTCTTTTTTGTCTGCTTGGTACTTCTGATAATCATCCTCTGTCATAACCTGCCAATCTTTTCCTGTTGGCAAGTCTGAGCCAGCCTCTTCAGCAGCTGTCAAAACTTTTAGGGGAATATTCAAAAGGATATTGTCAGCTACACTTTCTGCAACATTTATCTCACCATTTTCAATGGGAAGCACCAGATCCTGATCAATCATTTCCTGAGAAGCGACTTGTCCATCTTCCATAAAAATTTCATTAACCAGGTAAGATTCTTTTCGCTCCACGGGCTCCATACTGCGACTAGAAGCCAAAGTAATAGTATAAGAAAGTTCATAATCTAAGAAATAGAGTCCATCCTCATACTGGACTCTCCCACTAGCAACAATATCCTGAACATCTAAAATCTCAGCATTGCGTTCTTTTAATTCTTCAGCCAAGTCTAGCTTCTTTTCAAAAGCCAAACCATCTGGATTTTTGCGAATTTCTTGTATATTTAACATAAGTTCCTCTTTGTTTTTTCTTTTATTATATCATGTTTAGTCGCTCCGCTGTTATTGAAAATTATTTTGTTATAATAAATGGCAAGGAGGAAAAGCAATGGCACAACTAGGACAAGTTTTTAGATTTTTTCGAGAGGCAAGGCACATCTCTTTATCTGAAGCCACTGGCGGAGAATTCTCAAAGTCCATGCTTTCCCGCTTTGAAAATGGGCAGAGCGAGCTATCAGCTCAGAAACTTTTCAGCGCCCTCAGCGCCATTCACACAGAAACAGAAGAATTTACAGTTGCAGCTGGCATCCAGGATCATCATTCTCACAAGGAACTCCTAAGTCAAATTCAAGACCTGCTGCAATCCAATCAGCTTGAATTATTAGAAGAACTTTATCTGGAAAAAGAAAAAATCACTCAAAAAAGCAAGCGCGCTAGCGATTGGGTTGAACGCCTGATTGTAAAGGCCTATCTCTGCGCCCTAAAGGAGTCTGAAAAGGCCCGACCAGAAGAGCTTGATTTCCTGCATGATTACCTCTTTTCAGTTGATATTTGGGGGCGCTACGAACTCAATCTATTCTCTGTCTGCACTCCGGTTTTATCTCTAGATTTGTTTTCCCAATACACCAAAGAAATCCTCTCAAGAAATGATTTCACAGCCTTATTTACCAATAATCGCAACACCCTGCATACCACTTTTCTGAATGGATATTTACTAGCCATCAGTCAGGAAGATATCACCCATGCAGACTTTTTCCAACAAGTAATCGAGCGACACTTTTACGAGGAAAATGAGACTTACTTCCGAATTGTCTATCTCTTTGCTCAGGGAGAATTAGCTTGTTTGAAAGGACAAAAGAAAGAAGGATTCGCTCAAATGAAGCAAGCAGTCGATATTTTCCAAATCTTAAACTGCCAGCATAGCGCTGATTACTACCAAGAAGCTCTCGAAGCTGCTTTTCAAAAATATAGCAAATAAAACGAACCTCCACTTTTAAACTCTAAGGTTTTGAGTTAAAAAGTGGAGATTTTTTGATACTAGACATCTCTAGCTTACTAATTTCAACAATTTCCACAAATTCGTTGAATATATGCAACATTTCCTGCAGCTCAGTTCTTCTAGTTTATACTAAAAGCAGAAAAAGCTCTCGCAAGTCACTTTTAGAACCTGACCACTTACCTAGGAGACTTGACCACTTGCGGAAAAGCTATTGAAATCAAGACTTTTCCTGCTATAATCAAAACTATCAAGGCCTTGTAGTTATTGACTATTTTTGAAAAATCTTTCAAACCATTCATTACTAAAGGAGATTTTTATGAAACTTGCCTTACGAAATAAATTATTTTCTTTTATTAGCCTCTCCCGAATCTTCAACACCCTGGGAGCTTCTATTTTCAATATTGTTTTTGTTGTATTTGCCTCCAGCATGCCCAACCCCAAGTTTGCTATTGCTGTGGCTAATTTTATTGTCCTGATTCCGACCTTCTTTACTATTTTCGTCGGCATCAAAGCAGATAAGACCATCCATAAAGCTCGCTGGCTGATTCATTTCGGTTATGTGCAAGCCCTGCTCTTTGTCCTTGTTGCCTTCATGACTCGCTCCAGCTCTTATCTAGCCTTTTCAGTGGTCTGCTTCATGAATATTCTTTCTGATATTATCAGCGACTATAGAAGTGGTCTGCAAATGCCAATTTTGAAAAATAATATTCCCGAGCAAGATCTAATGGAGGCCTTCTCCTTTACCCAGCTTATCAGTTTTCTTTGTAGTCTAGCTGGTCAGGCTTTAGGAGTTTGGCTCTTAGCGATCAGCCAGCAAAACTTTTTCCTAGTAGCTTTAGTCAATTCTTTAACCTTCTTGCTCTCCTCTACCACCCTCTATCTCGTCCGACGTCGATTGACCCATGATCCAGTAACCATTTCTGAGAATAACCCTCCTCTCAAGGAAGAACTGAAAAAAATGTATACATCTTCCAAACTCATCTTTGAGCAGGAGGGATCTAACAACTTTCTCAAGTTGCTGGCTCAAATCTTGGTCATTAACGCTATGGCAGGTTCACTTATAGCACTTTATAATCTCTATTTGCTAGACAACCCCATCTTTCATCTATCTTTTAGCCAGTCACTCTTGATTCTTCAGACGACGCTTGTCCTAGCTATGGTCATTGCTAGTTTGACTCCCAACGATTACTTCAGCCGTCTATCACTAAATCAGCTCATCATCTGGGCCGCTGTTATGATGATTCTGCTTGCTATCAGTAACTTCTTACATCTGCCCGTTTTCGTCGGTATTACTTTTGGATTTTTTCTTGCTTATGCTTCCGGCAAGATCAATCCCAAAATCAACACCCTCTTGCTAAGTAAGCTACCTTCCGATGTTCTCGCTCAGACTTCCAGCTTTCTAAGTTTGCTCTTTTCCTTCTCCGTTCCTCTGGGAACTATGATTTTCTCCAGTCTAGCTCTTTGGAATATGAATGCTAGCTGGCTAATCTTCAGCTTTATCGGCGTAATTGCTCTGCTCCTATCTATTGAAAAAAAGAAAGAGATAAAATAAGTCCGATGAATGCAATTCTATTGACTGTGAGTTAAAAGTACTCTTATTTTAGACAGTAAAAAACGACAACTTCCAAATAAGGAGTTATCGTTTTTTTGAGTCATGGAAAGCTAAAAGATCAAGTGTCATTTAGCTTATGCTCTTTCTTGATTAGTTTCTGCCAAAGCGTCTGCCTCTACCATTTCGGTCAAAGTACATCCAGGTTCCGTCTTCTAGACGAATCCATTTGTTGCGAACCATATCACCTGACTTCGGATCAAAGTATCGTTCAGCACCATTGACATAGACAACTTGGCCCTTGACCTGCTTGCCATCTTGGCCGAAGTAGAGAACTTGATTGTTGATTGTCTTAAAACCTGTTACAGCTTTGCCGTCTTGGTCAAAGTAATACCATTCATTTTTAGCGCCTTCTGCAAATTTGTTGACGGCCATCTCTCCTGAATTGGCATCAAAGTAACGGATAGATTTATCAGCTAAAGTCACTACTTGACCCTTGACCTGCTTGCCATCTTGGTCAAAGTAAAGAGTTTGCTGACCAATCTTTTGAAGGCCTGTTAGAGCGTCGCCATCTGCTCCGAAATAGTACCAATCACTTGGATTGTCACCCTGAGTAAAACGATTGATGACAGCATTTCCTGAATCCTTGTCAAAGTATCGAAGTTTGCCATCCTTAGCACGTACAACCTTGCCCTTAACTTGATAACCATTTTGGTCAAAGTATTGCTGGCCATCGCCTATCTTGACAAGACCTCGAGCCATAACACCATTGGCATCGAAATAACGCCAGTTTTGGCCATCAGAAGTGTAGTAACGGTTGAGAACCTTGGCACCAGTCTTATCATAGTAGTACTGATTGCCATTTTCATCTTCTTGTAAAGCATCACGCAACTGAACTCCATTCTTCATGAAGTAAAGCTGCTTGCCATCAATCTCACGAGCTCCTGTCACTAGATAGCCTTGATTATCAAAGTAATACCAATTGCCGTTTTCATCTTGGATAAAAGTGTCTTTAGCTTGATTACCACTAGTTGAATAGAACTTAAAGCCATTTGTGTCTTTTACAAATCCAGTAGAAGCTTCTTTATTGACCAGCTGTTTAGGTAATGCTGTCTCTCCATTCTTGTTAGACAGGTATTCTTTGCTTCCCCAGTCTTTAAGAACATAGTAAGCACCACGACCCAAGATATTGGTTCCGTTGAAGTACTTAGCCGACCACTTGGTAATCTTCTCATCTGTTGTCATCTTTTGACCATTGGAAATTTGTACTCGTTCAAAAATTTCTGGATACTTGGCTTTAAGCTCATCTAGGAAGGCCCCACCGTACTTACCTTGGTAGTCGGTCCCATTGGTCTTACTATTAGCCACATAAAGTTTTTCTTTGATTTCTGCGCCTTCACGATAGGTTCCGTAGTTATTGACACGAGTTGCCGTTACCACTTCTTTACCTGGCAGGTTGTAGATTTGGTCTGGCACCCAGTCCGCAATGGCTTGGATATTGACACTGTGAAGAGCACGGAGAGCATTGAGCAGGTCATCTAAAGAACCATATTTATTGTTCTTGCTCATTGCCATATCATAGCGATCTTCAAAGGCATAACCATTTTGGATGATAGAATCTAGGAATGTACCATCCTGACTTGATACATACTGAGGTGGCAACTCAAATGAAGTCACTCCCCATTCTTTAAAAAGGTTGCCCTGATTACAATGGTATTTAACTTGTAGTTCTTTTTTTCTGGAAATTCTTGAGCCATGGCTTCAGAACCAGCTAAAATACTTTCTAATTTAACGACATTATTCTCACGCTGAGCCTCAGAAAGTTTTTGAGACAATACAACATCATCAGCTTCCCTATAATTATGATAAACATACTGAAATTCAGCCAAAGAGACCGACATGTTCCTGAGGCAACTATAAAAAGAATCAACTGTAAGGCTACTAATACCTCGTTCATATCGAGACAGCTGGGCAACAGAAATATCCCCAGCCGCCACTTCTTTGAGGGACATATTCTTTGATTCTCTAATGATTTTTAAAATTTTTCCCGATGACTTTACGATAAGCATACCTCACTTGCATATATGTAATAAAAATCTATTTTTAATATACTAGTCCTATTTTACAGTTATGTTAAGAGCTGGCAACAAAAGATTTCTCAGTGATTCCATCCTATTAAATTCGATACTAAAACATCTGAAAATACGATGTTTTGAAAGACTTACTGCTTAACTCCGCCAAATAAAAGATATCTAATCTTTTTATCTTCCTTGGCCAAAGAAAAGAATTGTAACTACTAGGTATTTAACATCTACAATTCATAAGCAAATCTCATCCTTTTTTGTTACGACAAGTATTTTTGTCTGTAACACTGACCATACAATCAACAAATAACTCCTCCTCATTTTGAAGCATTGTCAAAATAAAAAAACTGAGAAAAATCCCAGTTTTTACATTTTTCTTAATCTTTCTACCCGCTCGGATATTGGTGGGTGAGTGTAGAAAAGCTTTTGCAGACCACCTTTTTTCTTCGGATCGCTAATATACAAGGCTGCACTGGCATCATCAACATGGCGGTGCATGGGCTCACTATTATCCAATTTTTGCAAGGCCTTAATCATTCCTTGAGGATTTCTAGTCAACTCAACACTTGAAGCATCAGCTAAAAATTCACGCTGACGGGAAATGGCCAACTGAACCAAGGTAGCTGCCAAAGGAGCTAATATAATGGCAATTAATGAAAAGACTAACATCAAAAGGCCAAGACCACTATCATCATCACGGTCATTCCTTCTTCGTCCTCCACCGTACCACATCATCCGTCCAGCAACACTTGATATCATGGTAATAGCACTGGCTAGGGCGACTGCAATGGTTGAAATACGAATATCATAGTTGCGAATATGACTAACTTCATGCCCTATGACACCCTCTAATTCCTCGCGATTCATCAGTCTTAAAAGACCAGTTGTCGCTGCGACAGCAGCATTTTCAGGATTAGATCCCGTCGCAAAAGCATTGGGAGAGTCATCTTCGACGATGTAAACACGCGGCATTGGAACCTGAGCTACCATCGCCATATCTTGAACAATATGGTAAAGTTCAGGTGCTTCTTGCTCAGACACTTGTCGAGCACCATTCATGGACATGACTACCTCTGTAGATTGAAAAATCATTGTGATTGCATAAATAAGTCCAATAATGAAAGCAATAATCATCCCACCCAGAGGAGAATTCATCCAAAGATAGCCCGCAGCTGCTCCGATAAGAGCTAAAAGAGCAAAGAAGGCGACCAAGAGAAACCAGGTTCGCCTTTTATTTGCAGCAATTTGTTCAAATAACATATTACTCACCTAAACCATTGCTACCAAAATCAACTTTAGGCACAGCTTTTTCTTCTTCAGGAGTAGACAAGAAATCAGCAGGTCTAAAGGCAAACATTCCTGCAATAACATTGCTTGGAAAAGCTTGCAACTTCACATTATAGTTACCAGCAACAGAGTTATAAAGCTGGCGTGAGTAAGAAATCTTATTTTCAGTGTTTGTCAATTCTTCTTGCAACTTCAAGTAATTCTCATTTGCCTTCAAATCAGGATAACTTTCTGCAACAGCAAAAATTCCTGAAATCTGACGAGTCAAGGCATCGCTGGCCTTCATCGCATCAGCAGGTGAAGAAGCAGACGCAACTTGAGCACGCAACTGAGTCACTTTTTCTAAAGTAGCTTGTTCATATTTCCCATAACCTTTAACAGTTTCAATCAAGTTAGGAAGCAAGTCATTCCGACGCTTAAGTTGAACATCGATCTGACTCCATGCTTCTTGAGTCTGCATACGTGCACGAACAAGCGAATTATAAACAGAAATCACAAACAAGACTATAACGACAACAACTGCAATAGTAATAATAAATGACATAAGAAGTCTCCTTTTTTACAACATTTTAGGAATGAAATAGCAACGTTAAGTCCCCATCCCTAAGAAATATAAATAAACAGAAAATCTACTGTTGTAGTCATTATATCAAAATTTTGAAGAAGTGGCTAAATTATTGACAATCTTTTCCAAAAAGAGTATTCTGTAGATAGAAAACGATCGACCGACGGTCGGTTTATAAACTTTAGGAGTTTCTCATGGCAAATAAAAAAGAATTTATCTTAGATGTAGCAGAAAAAATGTTTATCGAACAAGGGTTTGACCAAACTTCTATCGCTCAGATTCTAGATGCAACCCAGATTGCAAAAGGAACCCTCTATTATTACTTTACCTCAAAAGAAGAAATAATGGATGCCATCATTGAACGTTGGATTGATCGATCTTTTGAGCAAGTGCGCATTTGGGTGGAGCACAAACAACTTCCAATACTTGAAAGATTAATGGGTGCTCTAGCTTCATTGAATATGCAAAAAGATGGCCAAGAACTTCTAGACCACTTACACGCGCCCCAAAACGCACTTCTTCACGAAAAAACCAATAAAATCTTATTGAGCAAGGTTCCTGAAATCCTCTATCCCCTTTTTCAAGAATGCTTTCAAGCAGGCGAGATGCAAACGGCTTATCCTTACGAGAGTATCGAGATGATGCTAACTTATTCCCTGCAGATTTTTGACTCTTCCTTCCAGAAATTAGACCAAGCAGAAAAAAATCATAAAATTCAAGCTTTCATCTACCTATTAGAGAAAATATTTCAAACAAAAGAAGGGTATTTTGCTTCTTTAGAACAATTAATCCACTAAAGGAGGTAACTGTATGAAACATAGTGGTTTTAAAATCTATCTCCTGATATGGCTAGGAACTTTCATTTCGGAAATCGGAACAGGTATGACCTCTTTTGCACTAGGAATTTACATCTACCAGCTGACTGGTCAAGCTGCTTCTTCTGCCCTAGTTACCCTTTGTGCTTTTTTACCTGGGCTCTTGATGACTCCCTTGGCAGGGATTCTAGCAGATCGTTATGACCGTCGTCTTCTAATGGCTCTGGGAGATGGTTTATCAGGCCTGGGAGTCCTATGGATTTACTTTAGTTTACAGACTAGCCAACCCTCTCTACTAAACATTTGTCTTGGTGCTGCAATCAGTTCTGTATTCTCCGCTTTAGTGAACCCAGCTTTTCGAGCCACCATTTCCGACCTGGTTCCGGAGGACCAGATTTCCAAGGCAACCGGTCTGTCACAGATCAACGGAATTGCTCGTTATCTCATTTCCCCTAGTCTCGCTGGACTGATCTTAGCTCAGGGGACAATCGGTCAGATCCTCTTAATTGATTTTTCAACTATTTTTGTAACTGTCATTTGTAGCCTGGCTGCTCGCCGTCACATCAAAAGTCCGAGAAAGTCTACATTTCATCCTTTCTGGAGTGAATTTATGCGAGGCTTTCAAATTATCCATGAAAAAAGAGGAATCTGGCTCTTGGTTTTACTGGGAACAGCTTTCTCTTTCTTTCTAGGCACTGTTGAGATTTTGCTTTCTCCTATGATTCTGGGCTTTGCCTCTAGTCAGGAAGTTGGTTGGACCATGGCCATTTCCAGTAGCGGTATGCTCCTTGGCGGACTTATCTTAGGAATCTTTTCCATTAAAAGGCATTTTCATTTGATTCTTAGTCTGTCATTAGGTTTATTGGGAATCTTTATGGCAGGTATGGGCAGTAAAGAAAACCTAGTCTGGATTTGCTTTTTTGGCTTCTTACTGTTTATGTCTCTGCCTTTTGCGAATACGGCTATTGATTATTTGATTCGCTTAAATATAGATAAGGGTGAGCAAGGAAAAGCTTGGGGGACAATCGGAATCATCTCTCAGTTTGGCTACGTCATCGCCTATGCCAGCATGGGCTGGGTGGCCGATAGCTTCTTTAAACCACTCCTCCTACCTAAAGGAGCATTGACCACTTGGATCGGCTCCATCATTGGAACAGGAAGTGGCCGAGGTTATGGACTTCTTCTCATCCTTGCAGGATTTTGTATCAGTATTAGCGCTCTCTTTCTCTACCGCCAACCCGCAATAAAGGAGCTCGAATATGTTTCTAAGATTAATACGGAATGATATAAAAGATTCCCTCGTGAACTGGGGTCTCCTTTTTATGATATAATAGAATGAACATTGACAGACAAGGATGAAACTATGACACCGCAAGAATTTTACCAGCTCTTAGCTCAGCAGGGAATCGAGCTGAACGACCGCCAGAAAGACCAGTTTGAGCGTTATTTTGAACTCTTGATCGAATGGAATGAAAAAATCAATCTGACAGCTATCACTGAGAAAAACGAAGTCTATCTCAAGCATTTCTATGATTCAATTGCCCCCGTTTTGCAAGGCCTGATTGGTAATCAAGAACTTAAGCTGCTGGATATCGGTGCTGGGGCTGGCTTTCCCAGCCTCCCTATGAAAATTATCTATCCTCAGCTGGATGTGACTATCATTGACTCGCTCAATAAACGAATCAACTTCCTTAAACTGCTGGCAGAGGAGCTCGGGCTGGACAAGGTCCACTTCTACCACGGTCGTGCAGAAGACTTTGCTCAGGATAAGGCCTTTCGAGCTCAATTTGACCTGGTCACTGCCCGTGCAGTCGCCCGCATGCAGGTCCTGTCTGAATTGACCATTCCCTACCTGAAAGTGGGTGGCAAGCTTCTGGCGCTCAAGGCTTCTAATGCTCCAGAAGAACTGGAAGAAGCAAAAAATGCCCTCAACTTACTCTTTAGCAAGGTCCAAGACAACCTCAGCTATGCCCTACCAAACGGCGACCCCCGCTTTATCACAGTGGTAGAAAAGAAGAAAGAAACCCCCAATAAATACCCCCGCAAAGCCGGCATGCCAAATAAAAGACCGTTATAAGAAGAAAAGCAAGCAATTCAGTGATTGCCTGCTTTTTTATGTCATCTTCAATAATTCAATTTGCTTCAGACGTTCCTTTTTAACAGCTTCAAAATCACCTGGATACATCTTGTTTATCAAGGTAATAGCAAAATCTGCTGCCCAAAGGCCATGATATTTAACATGGGGACTAGCTACAAGCTGAGCCATAGTTCGATAGAATCTCACTTTAACTACATCTTCTTCCTTTTTTGCTAAACGTGAAATCTCAAAGCTCAGATTTCTAGCAGCATGATAAGAACTCTCCCCAGCTAGCCAGTCATCCATAGCAATAAGAGCCTGTTTCATCTCTTTTGTAAATGCAAAAGCAGTTAGCTCCGAAAGATGAGCGGCATACACTTGGCAAAATCGAACTACTTCTTGGTGTGTTTTTTCTTCATAAACTTTAATGAAGGCTTTCTTCAAGTCTGGCGCGTCCTCTATTTTCCCCAAAGGTTTTTGATAAGCATAGATATCCATATTTTACTTTCCTCCATCCTATCTCCAAGGATTATAAAATCGTCCATGGTTGACAAAGAATAAACCTAAACTAATCAACAAGAAAGCTAGAGAAAGAGTAATAACAAGGATGTCTAACTTGGTAAAGGCTTGATAGGTATACCAGGTTCGTTTTTTATTTTTTCCGAAACGGCGGAGTTCCATGGCCGTCGCAATCGTTTCGATTCGTTCTAAAGAGCTGAAAATCAAAGGAATAATAATCTGTAAATTTCCCTTGATTCGCTGGCTCAATTTGGCCTTGCTTGACAATTCTAAACCACGCGCCTCTTGTGACATCTTAATCAGATAAAACTCTTCTTGTAAATCTGGAATATAGCGGAGAGTCAGACTGACAGAATAGGCGATTTTATAAGGAATACCAATCTGATTGAGACTGGAAGCAAATTGACTTGGATGTGTTGTCATTAGAAAAATAACTGCCAAAGGAATCGTACAGAGGTACTTCAAACATAGATTGAAGAGATAAAACAATTCTTGTAAGGAAACATTATAGATACCAAGACCATCCAGCAGAACCGTACTGCTCCCATAAATATCCTGGCCATATTGGGGCGCAAAGAGATAAACCATCAGTATATTGAGGATAGCAAAGACTCCTGCAAAAACCAAGACAAAGCTAACATCTCGCAGACGAATTCCTGACAAGCGAAAAAGTGACAGAGATAGGATAGCGATCACTAGCAAAAGTCGCGTATCATAGCTAATCATGGCTGCTACAGACACAAGGATGAAAAATAATAATTTACTGGCACCTGACAGACTATGAACAAAGCCAGTTCCAGCATGATAACCAATGATTTTCTTATCTTGAAACATGGCTTGCTCCCTTCTCTTTCATATAAAACTCTGTCAAGGCTAGAGGGTCAACTCCCAACTTCTTAGCCAGAGTAAAAATGGAGGTTTCCTTCAGATTCGCTGCCGCAATCAAATCTTTATCAGTCAGTACTTGGGCAGGCGATTTGTCCGCCAAAACCTGACCATCCACTATTACAATTGCACGGTCAGAATAATCCAGCATCAGTTGCATGTCATGGGTAATCATGATAATCGTATGACCCTTTTGATTCAGCTCATCCAAGAAGTTCATAATTTCCGTATAATTGCGCTGATCTTGGCCCGCCGTTGGCTCATCTAACAGGATGACTTCTGGCCCTAAGACCAAGATAGATGCTATGGTCACCCGCTTCTTTTGGCCGAAAGACAGGGCTGAAATAGGCCATTTCCTAAATTCATACAATCCACAAGTCTTCAAAACTGCCAAGACCCGCTCTTCAATTTCCTCCTCTGGGAGACCTCGCAAGCGAAGACCTAGGGCAACTTCATCAAAAATCATGGTTTCTGAAATCATCTGATTAGGATTTTGCAGCACATAGCCTATCCGTTCCGCTCGCTCCTTAATAGAATCAGCCTTGATATCTTTTCCCTGCCAGCTGTAGGCACCCTCTGCCTGGATAAATTGACAGAAAGCCTTGGCTAGAGTGGACTTACCAGCCCCGTTCTTGCCGACAATAGCAATCCGTTCTCCCTTAGAAATCTCAAGAGAAATATCCTGCAAAACAGGTCGCTTGCCATAAGAAAATCTGATATTCTCAATAGAAAATAGGTTAGAATCCCTTTCTTGAGTCGCCTCTACAACAGCCTCTTTTGAAAATGTCAAAGCTGGCAAATCTAGACTAGCTAGGTCAGACAAATGATCCATCTCAGCTATATTTAGTCCCAGCTGGCGCAAGGTGGTCAGATAGAGGGGCTCTCGTATCCCATTGTCAGCCAGTAAAGTTGTCTTCAGCAACAGATCGGGGTGGTCATCAAAGAGAATCCGACCATCATTGACCAAGACCAAACGGTCTACTGAGCGATAAAGGACATCCTCTAAACGATGCTCGATAATAATAGTGGTCGTTCCAGCTTCCTTGTGAATCTGATCAATCAAATCAATTGCATCCTGGCCAGACTTCGGATCTAGATTGGCTAACGGTTCATCAAAGAGTAAAATGGGACTCTCATCAATCAAGACACCTGCCAGGCTGACCCGCTGCTTTTGACCGCCAGACAAATCCTGAGGCCGATGCTGGAGCAAATTCACCAAGTCTAATTTTTCCGCCCAATGCTGAACTTTTTCTTTCATGACGGGTAATTCAACCATGTCGTTTTCTAAAGCAAAAGCCAAGTCTTCCGCCACACTGAGACCAATAAATTGACCATCTGTATCTTGTAGGACTGTGCTGACTAAATTGGACTTGTCATAAATGCTAGACGCAAAGGCATCCTGTCCCTGAACCTTTAAGTGACCTCTAGCTTGGCCTTTATATATATTAGGAATGATACCGTTTAGACACTGGCCCAGAGTTGACTTTCCTGACCCGGAAGGACCGACAATTAAGACCTTTTCGCCTTCATAAATGGTCAGATTAATATCTTTTAAGGTCGGCTCCAGTTGGGCCTGATATTGAAAAGTGAAATTTTCAAACTGAATAATAGGTTGTTTCATTTTATTCTCATTATAAAGCTAGGGCGATTTGCACCGCCAGATTTGCTATCTTATCTTTTTCATCCAAGTCCGCATGATTGGACAGATTTCTCATATCCCATTTTTCCTCTGACAAATGGTCAGCAGCATAGAAAAATTGGCAGACAGTTACAGAACGAAAGGCTGCCAGAGCAGCAACAGCAGAACATTCCATATCGACGCAAATAGCTCCTGCTTCTTTTCTCCTTAAGAGTTTCTCTGCTGTCTCTCGGTAAATGCCATCTGTGGTCCAAACCTTACCCCGACTGTGGGAAATACCTCGCTCATCTAAAAATTCTAGCAGAAAATCCTGCAGACCAGCATTGACCACAATCTCTTCAGATGCTGCCTGGTAGTGATAACTAGTCCCCTCATCTCGTATGGCAGCTGTCGGCACAATGATAGACGTCTCACTAATATCCTCATCCAGCACCCCACAGGTACCAAAGAGGACTAGCTTTTTCATGCCAAAAGCAATGAGATCTTCTAGAATGGCAACGCAGGCCGAGGCCCCAACCGGAGCATTAAAGAAGGCTAGTTCCTGATCAGCCACAAAAACTCTGTATATCGGAATCTCTATATTGGCCATACTTGTCGTTGTGATAAGCTCATGATTAAAATTTTCCAAGAGTCTTTTGAAAGTTTCTCTAGCAAAGCAGGAAACTCCTACTGAAGGAAAATCAGGAATAGGCTCAATCAAATCTTCAGGATTGATAATGGCCTTGGGATTTTGGTCAAATTCTTCTAATATCACGCCTACTCCTTTCACTTTCGCATTTGTTCTTTCTATTGTATCATAAAAAGCTTGGATCCTTCAGCTTTATCAATTAAATTCATGTATTAACAGAGCAAAAGACGAATCTTTCCTTTCACAAAACTTAAAGAAAATCACTTCCTGCTAAAGGCTGATATGTTTACCTGTCTTTCGTGGTATAATAGAAAGACTAAAGCAAGCAAAGAGAGAGAATCATGACGAGTATTTATGAAGCTTACGAGCAGTACCTGCCTCTTATCCTAGAGGACTTTACTCAAAAAATCAAAACAGCCGCATTAGAGCACAAAAAAACAACTTCTTTCAAACTCTATGAACATTTCCATGCCCGTATTAAGACCGCTGACAGCATGGCTGAAAAATGCCAACGAAAAAATTTACCTCTGACTGCTGAATCAGCTCTCAAACAGATTCGGGATGCTATCGGCATTCGTATTATTACAGGCTTTGTGGATGATATTTACCAAATTATTGACTTTATTCGTCAAATGCCTGGCATTCATATCTTCAAGGAAAAAGACTACATCAATCAAGTCAAGCCTAATGGCTACCGCTCCTACCACCTTATTTTAGAAGTAGAGACCCCCTACCCTGACTGCTATGGCAAGACTCCAGGCAAGTACTTTATTGAGGTCCAACTACGAACCATTGCTATGGACTCCTGGGCCAGTCTTGAGCACCAGATGAAATACAAGCACAAGATCAAAAATCCAGAACGAATCGAGCGGGAATTGAAACGCTGTGCCGATGAGCTCGCTTCCTGTGACTTAACCATGCAGACGATTCGCAATCTCATTCAAGAATCTAATGAAAGAGAGGACTAGTGATGAGAATTTTGTTAGCTGAAGATGAAGCCCAACTCAACCGTGTTATCCTAGCTGCTCTTGAGCATGATGGCTATCAAGTTGATAGTGTCTTTAATGGTCAAGAGGCCTTGAAGCTCGCTAATCAAAACACCTACAATGTTATTATTCTTGATATTATGATGCCCATCATGACTGGATTAGAGGCGCTCAAAGAAATCCGAGCAACCGGTAATACCACCCATGTCATCATGCTGACTGCCATGGCTGAGGTCGACGACCGAGTGACTGGACTAGATGCTGGGGCTGATGACTATCTAACCAAGCCCTTTTCTCTTAAAGAACTCTTGGCTCGCCTTCGCTCAATGGCTCGTCGAGCAGATAATTATAGTCCCGTTCAGCTCCAGATTGGCAATACCGAGCTTCATCTGGGCGAACAAGAACTTCGTGCTTCCAATAGTATCCGCTTAGCTGGAAAAGAGCTCAAACTTCTTCAATACTTCATGCAGAACTCAGATAAAGAACTGAGTCGTAGGCAAATCCTTGAACGAGTCTGGTCAGATGAAGAAACAGACCAAGAGCTTGCTTTTATTTATGTATCCTACCTTCGTCAAAAATTGAAAAGTGTCCATTCTAATTTAGAAATCCTTGGTGATGAAGCAGGTCCATTCCAACTTACTGAAAAGGCAGGTGAGGATCATGTTTCGTAAGCTCCAGCTTCGTTTTATCGGACTTGCCACTCTGGTTGTCGCCTTAATCTTGGGAATGTTTTGGCTCTTGATTAACTCTGCTGTCTACGCTCAAACGGAGAGCAATATCCAAACCGTCTTGTCTGTGCTGACAGATAATGACGGCCAATTACCTATGACAGAAGAAATTAAGCAAGATTTGACCGATAAAAATATCCAAGAAGGTATTATTTACAATTTCCAATATTTCTCAGCTAGCCAAACAAAGCAGGCTACCAGAATCAACCTAGGCAATATCCAATCACTCAGTGAAAATACTATTTATCAGATGGCTCAAAAGGCCTTAAAAACAGGTGGTAAATATGGCCAAATGCAAGCCAACAATCGCTACTTCTCCTACCAAGTTAGCACTAAAGGCCAAAAACGGCTAGTTGCCTTTTTAGAAACGACCAACTATCACCGTGAACGAAGTATTTTAGCTCAATTTTCTACCTGGATCGCCCTTGCGAGTCTCTTCTTCTTAATGCTCATTATCGCCTTAGTTTCTGGCATTGTTATCCGTCCCTACGTTAAAAATTATGAGAAACAACGCGTTTTTATAACCAATGCAGGACATGAGCTCAAAACGCCTCTAGCCATTATCGCAGCAAACACTGAACTGCAAGAGATGATGACAGGTGAAAACGAATGGACAGAAAGTACCAAAGCTCAAACGGAACGCTTAAATAAACTAATTGCCCGCTTGATCAGGCTGTCTCGGATGGAAGAACACGAAAATCTCGAGCTAACCAGCGTAAACCTCTCAGAATTGATTGAAAAAGTTGGGAAGGATCATTCATCCCTCATCCAGCAGGAAAACAAATATCTAGAACTAGACGTTCAGCCAGATTTAAAGGCTATGATGTCAGAAGATGAAGGCTACGAATTAATTAGCATTCTCTTGGATAATGCTCGTAAGTATTGCGATGAGAAGGGAACGATTATGATTAAGGCCTACAACAATCGTCGATCCTTTAGGCGCAAAGTTCGCATTGAAATTTCAAACGACTATGCAGCTGGGGCAAAAATCGATTACAAACGTTTCTTTGATCGCTTCTACCGAGCAGAAACTTCCCACAATAACCAAGCCGTTTCTGGCTATGGCATTGGCCTCTCCATGGCCCAACATCTAACCAGTCTCTTCAAAGGGAGAATCTGGGCTTCTTACAAGAAAGGTAGGATAACCTTCAACATTTCTCTCTAACTTAACAAAAGAAATCTCCAATAAACTCAAAAAGCAATCTGATTTCCTCAGATTGCTTTTCTTGATATGACAAGTTAACTGCTTGGAAGAAATTTTAGAGTATCTTATACAAGGCTTTGCTAAATGAATCGAGTAAAATGACCAAGTCTCTCTTACACAAACTCAGAACAGCTGTCAAAAAGATCCTTCATTTGGGCAAAAGTCATAGCAGGAACATAAATTTTCTCACCATCAAATACTTGAGCCATATCCTTAGGGAGCCTGTCCAAAAAATCTGAATAAGAAATTCTCTTATAAAAGAAGAACTTTTCAACATTATCTGGATCCGTATCATCACATCCCACAAGATTGCAACACCAGCTTAATTTTGACTCATCGATATACTCTACATCTTCCGGAGCTAGACTAAGTTCAAAGGGTAGAATTGTGTCAACACCAGCAGTTAGAGTATATACTTCTAAAATTTGTTGATTCTGCTCATTCCCATAAAATTTACTTTTCGCATCGTAAGCGTCGAGGTACTGTCTAAG
>ERZ773061.368-NODE-368-length-18741-cov-11.856577_pt1 | contig 18741 bp, 41 predicted proteins | sample MGYA00580627_ERZ773061 | MGnify/ENA primary metagenome ERZ773061 (study PRJEB29015, sample SAMEA2738119) | human oral metagenome | biome: human oral; feature: human-associated habitat; material: saliva | place: China | collected 2223 ...
TAATCATATCAGTGAACACGCGGACACCCTCTTCAGTGACATACACCTGGGGATATGAATTTCTACCGTTCTTATAGACCCGCCAGATACCAAGCAGTCCTTTGGCCTTTTCCGTAGGCTCACTAATATGCCGACCCTTCTTCAGGTATCCTTCACGACGCAGAAACCTGGCGACCTTCGTAGGGCCGATACTAGGAATCTCCCTTCTCAGGCTCTTACCGAAATCACGCAAGCTAATTTCTTTCATCACACACCATCCACGTCAACGAAATAATCTGCAAATGGGTTGTCGCCAGGCTCGGAAAACTCCATGTTGATAGGCGCTGCCTCAGCATCGGACGGACGCAGAACATCCTTCGGCTGTCGAACAGACTTGAGGATAAGTGTCCAGTCAACGGGCATGTAGTCACCCAACATGATCATGTCCTTGATCGTCAGGCTACCGTTCACTAGCTTACTGCGGTAATACTGTGCAGAAGAGCCACCAAGCAGCTTTCCATCTTTTGTAATCGACAGGCCAGCGTCCTTGAACTGCTTAATCACTAGCTGCCGGACAAAATCAAGGCGTGTTTCGACATCCTGCGGGTACTTTTCTGGGCCACGAGCCGCACGAGCCTTAGCCATGCGGGCGCGAGCCTCTTCTAGCTTCACAGGGTCAACGATTTTCATTCTTTCACCTCATACTTCTTCAGTAGGTCCGGTCGGAACCCGGACCAGTGTTCCTTCGCTTCCTTGCCTTCAGTCACGACGACGACAGGTGCTTGCTGATAACCCAGTGCACGGATAAACGCCAGTGCATCTGCGTCTTCCGTTACGTCGATGCTATTGAACGGCAGCCCCAGCGCCTTCAACTTGCGGTACGTCGCCGTACACTGCGGGCAGTTGGGCTTGGAGTAGACGTTGATGTTCATTCTCAGATAGACCTTCCAGTCGAACCAAAGCCACCATTACCTCGCTCACCGGCTTGGACAGGTGGCTGTGCGTATAGGGCAGATGCGCCCTCCAACTTGACGATGACAATTTGAGCGACCCGTTCATGTTCTTCGAGAACGACAGGGGTGTATTTACTCATGTTCCACAGTGGAACGAGAACTTCGCCCTCGTAACCAGCGTCGATGACACCAACACCATTAGCGAGTAGAAGGCCCTTCTTGCTCAAGGAAGAGCGGGCAAAGACGAGTCCGACAGAGCCGTCAGGAATGTCGAACTTAGTGGGGTAGTAGCCTGTCGCTACGAGAATAACCTCGCCAGGATAGATTATCACTGGCATCTTCGTAGACAGGTCGAAACCAGCATCGTTATGGTGCTGTCGCGTGGGGCGCATTTTTGCTCCTTTCGTTGAGTACAACCATCAGTGCAGCAGCTTTAGCAAACTTCAGTGTGCTTGGTGCTGCAATACAGTCTGTGATAACTTCGTCGGCTAGTTGGCCGAAGTCTGTTTCTAGGGCACTGTAGTACTCGTACCATTTGTTGATGTGTTGTCGGCTAATTCCCATGTATGTGTCGGGGTCGCCGCTTGTGACACTGATACGTGATTCTTTGTCCCAGATGTAATTCAAGTCTTTAAGATCAGGTACGTGTGGAACGAGCTTGTTCGCGTAGTTGTTGTTGCGGCTCACGTACTGGCTCAGGCAGATAACGACATCATTGAAGCGGGGCTTTGTCTTAGTCTCGCCGTACCACCATTTATAAATACTGTCGATGAGCTTTTCTGCTGTTTCGTCTAGTTTCACTGGGTTGAACTTTTTGACGCTTGCTGGTTGCCCCACGGCTCTGTCGGAATAACTGAAGCTGCTGCGGCCAACTCGCTTGAGCCACGTTTCCACAACCTTACTTGGGTCTGTCATTGTCCCTCCTTTCTACGCAGTCAATATTAGTACGTGTTAGTGTGGGGTACAAGCGAAACCTGTGTGACCTCTGCCACACTGTGTTTTGGGTAAGACAGAGCGCCAGCACTAAATAGCACTGGCGCTCTGCCCTGTTAGGAAGGAGGCTCCTAGTGTATCACTCAGATGCGGTCACGTCCACGGCGACCGGCACACCACGAAACCGTGAGAGCAGCAGCACCGGCCAAGCCACCAACAATGCCGATCACGACAAAGGTCTGGAAGTCAGCGCCCGTCTTAGCGAGCTTGCCCTGTTCAGGTGCGACAGCCGGTGCAGTCGGCTGAGGCGTAGCAGTCGGCACAGACTGAGGTGCATCCGAAGGGCTGGGTGCAGGAGCAGGTGTAGGTGTAGGCTTCTCGGAAGGAGCGGGCGTAGGCTCTTCAGTGGGCACAGGAGTCGGCTTCACAGAAGGTGTAGGCTGCGGGGCAGGCGTAACACTCGGCTCCGGTGCAGGAGCAGACGGAGACGGCTCAGGCTTCGGGTCTTCAGACGGCGTAGGTGCCGGGGCAGGAGTTGGCTTCACAGAACCATCACCATCTGTACCTCCATTGCTCTTAACCGTTGCCGTGGCTTCGAGCTTCATGCCGTTGACTTCAGCGTGGTTGGTCGCAGAGGTCTGACCCTCGGGAACGACAGTATGCTCAGGCGGGTACGTCACACACGTCTTGGAGCCTTCAGGGGCAGTGAACTTGATCGTGTTCGGGTCCACCTGGGTGGCAGTGATGACCTCGGTCGTATCAGGATTCCACGTGTCAGACTTCGCGCACTTCACGGTCGTACCCAGCTTCGCGTCGAAGTCCTTGACGCTGTACTCGACACCGCTCTTGGCAATCCACTTGATGCCCCACGAGATCGTGCCGTCTGCATTAGACCAGCCGAACTTCACATCCTCTGGGTTTGCGTACTCGAAGTGGGCTGGGCCACTACAATCATTGGTGCACTCGCCGGTGCCGTTCTTGTCGCCCCAGACAAGGGTCTTCACAGCCTTACCGTTCAGCGTGATCGTGCCCTCAGTGGTGCCAATCGCACCACCCTGAAGACGTGCCTTGGCCCACCAGGTTCCGGACACGTCCGTCTTGTCTGCGTAAGAGGCCGGAACCTCCTTGACCGTGCAGGTTAGCGTCGCCTCGTTAGCCACACACTCACCAACGACAGTGCCGTCACTAAGCGCGAAGGGGAAAGATGCAGCCCATGTGAATGGGGCCTTACCCTCGTTCGGCACCGTCGAAACAGAGAACTGCTGACCGACAGCCAGCTTCTCCACGGCCCAGGTACCACTGACGTTGATCTCCGAAGAGGTCTGACGAGAAGAGGACGTAGCCTTCGTGACCTCAGCCTTGATCTCAGGGGTGTTGTCGGCAGCGTATGCCGCTGCCGGGGTTAGCATCAGGAGTGCGACTCCTGTCGTCGCAAGAAAACGCTTCATAGTGTTGATGTCCTTTCGTTGTTGTCCGGTCTGACAACTTGAGTATAGCTGTCAGACTGGGCTTGATACAACTAATGTGCATGTGACTCTAGCCACATATAGTATCATCCCCCTACCGAGTGTTAGTCGATAGGGGGATGAGTCTTGTGAGTCAGAGATGATCGAACGGACGCTGCTCCAAAATCTCTTCCATTTTGTGCCCCGGAACGGTGTAAACGCCGGGCGAGACGACACCATAGGTCATGGGCTTAATCATCGTGATGTACTTGTTACCATCTTCCACGATAGACTGGTCCAGCGCAGCAATAAACTGCGTATCCTTAGTGGTGATTGTGTAGACACCCGTACGGGCCTCCTGAGTGATGGTCGTCTTCATCTCGTCATTCTTGACGACGGACGAGTACGCGCCCTCGAAAGCCTTACCGAGCTTGACAGCGAGATCGACAATGCTCATGGTTACTCCTTGGTTGTCGTTATTGTTACGAGGACAGTGTATCAGTCCTGGACGACATCGAAGTCCCCACCCAGTTCCGTAAGGATACTCGCGAGTTCCCTCGTGCTGAATCTATCACCCCAAGTGCTCAACCAGTATTCCTCGTAGTCATCGTCACCACAGATACCTTCCTCGATAAACGAGTAGTAAGTACCTTCAGTTGTGACTACACAAGGTCCGATAGCGCACTGTTCTAGATCATATTTCGTGCCGTCCTTGTCCCGGACGATAGTGTCGGACTTAGGCTTTTCTTCCTCAAGTTCGACACCCAGCTGAGGGGCGATCTTCTTCAGTAGTATTTCCGCAAGTTCATCAAACTGTTCATCAGTTAGCATTGTTAGCTCCCTTCAACGCCCAGGCAAGACTCTCCGTCAATCTATCTTCAGTCGCACAATAACTTGCTGAGTCCAGAATATCCCTCAAGAACTTGTCCCAGTAATGTTCATTGACTAGGTAATCGTAATCATCAAGCTCGATTTCGTCTTTGAACTCGGCATCGTGCAGCCAGTGTGCGAACACAGGCACATTAACATCGTAGCTATAAAGGAAACCCCATTCCTTCCACCAACCTTCGACAGTGTGCACACCGCCGTCGCTGTCGATAAACATGTAGGTTGGGTGGTCCATCATTCCAGACCACGTACACACCTCGCACGAACCGTCAGTGTCCTCGAAAGTATTATCATCGTAGTGAGCAAGACGTAGCTTCATTTTGTTTCTCCTTTCTGTCGTGCTGCTACAGGACTCGAACCTGTCCCTCTGAGTCTTACTCAGCGTGCTGAACCCCTAACACTAAGCAGCTTGTTACATGACCAGTGCAACCCAGCCGTTCGATGAGGGTGTCTTGGTCATGACACTTTGTGCTATCGAGCAAACCTCATCGTCAAGCGCTCCCAGACTAGGACTCGAACCTAGTCCGACAGGGCCAAAACCTGCCGTGCTGCCATTACACTATCTGGGATAAACCCAGGCAGTCCCGGAGGACGCCTGGGAACTAAGTGTTGCATATGCAACAGCAGGCAATACTGCCCGTCGGAATGGTGAGACTCGAACTCACGGCCCCCTGGTCCCAAACCAGGTGCGCTACCTACTGCGCTACATTCCGTACGAGGTGTGCTGTTCGACCGACGTAAACAAACACAATACAAGGGGGTTGTCGGCCCTGCGGTGCTACCGCGAACGTGACACCTCAGTCACGGCAGACGGTCCAGCCGCTTGATCGGTGCGGCAGGGGAACAAGCCCCGGTCATCCAGCCCTATCCGTCTGCTGGGTGGTCCCCTTGGTGAGAATCGAACTCACACTCCTTTCGGAACCCGGGTTTGAGCCGAGCGCGTCTGCCTGTTCCGCCACAAGGGGGTGTGCCTCTGAGTCGCGGCGACGATTGTTCAGAGGCTATTCAGTTGTTATGTGTTCAGTATAGAGCTGCAATTTCTAAGTTGTCAACTCCATACTAAGTGATGCGTGTCACGGCTTGTAGTACACGGCCACCCGACGGCTACCCGTCATCATACCGACAGGTAGGAACCCAAAAAGCTGAGTGCTCGTGTAGAACTCTTCCAGAGTGCACGCGCACCAACCACTCGCGGTACGCACGTAGATTTCCAGTGACCCGCCAACGACAGTTCCCAGAGGGTAGTTCTCAAGGTCAGTAGGGGACTTGATTGACTCGAACTGCATCATTCCAACCCAGGGTCGATGACAGTAGCAATATAGTCATTATCCTCGTACTCGTTAATGAGCTGGTTAACAAGGTCGAGATCGCTCCACAGCTTCTTAGAAGCACCTGCCTCAGTACGAACCCAGAAGCCTTCATTGACCTTCAGAAATGGTCCAAGCGTGCCTGAGATAACGACACTGCCGCGATCTGTGATAGCCGCGAAGTCCACACAGGACTCTACAGACCCAGTGTTCCCAAGACCGTTTGCCTCTACGAACCATACCTTCAGCTTGGTAATAGGCATATTGCGCAGCTTCATGTAGTTAGTCTGCGTTTCGTTGTAGAGCTTAGTAAACTCGTTGTTGCTCACCACATCTCTCCTTCCTTCAGTTCAGAGTATTTCCAATGACCGATGTTTCCGTACGTAAACTCGATGATGCAATCTTCACGCTTACGTCGATGTGAAGCCCTGTGACTCGCAATACCCAGGTAGTTAAACTCCCTATCACAGGTATAGCAGTAGCAGTCCTTAGTCACCCGTGCTCGCATCAGCCTAACCTCTCCACAAAAACTTCATCCGTTTCGGGGTACCAATAGATGTTGACCCAGTGTTCTTCTCCGTCAAGCATCACATCAGCGCTGATGCTAACAAAGGGAGGCTCGTCGGTATCAAACACAGTACCTACAAGTCCAGTAATCATTTTGTTCTCCTTTCAATTGCTGATGTATTTATACTAATCCACTCTGCCACACCTGTCAACACTACACCGCGTGATGTGTGCCACAACATAATGAGGGCACAATAAAACCCCTGCACATCAAGCCAATGCAGGGGTTTTATTGAATTGTTGCTGAGGTGAGCCGGTCTTTCGCTCACATCCCTATTCTCACCTATCTTTAGGCGCACCGTTCAGGACTTCCAGGCTTGCTCATCAGCTGATAGTGTCCTATCACCCGGAAACGACACCCCCGGCGAGACCAGGAGGCACATGTCGTATCACAGCTAACAGCCGAAGGTAGCTACTCCTTCAACCGCTGAGAACTAGATTAGCACCTTGTGTCAGAGGATGCAACCTAATCAGATGTGAAGTGGGTCACTCTATAGAGGCCACCAATGAGTCAGCGACATCATAAGGTGTTTCACCCAAACCAGGATACAATTCAGTGAGGGTGTTGCCAAAGTCCACATTATTAAAGAGGCCAAGCTTACTAGCAACTGACACGATGACGTTGGCCTCCATCAGTTCCTTCAGATCGTCCTCAAAAACGCCATACTCACCGATACCAATGTACCTCATTCCGTCAGTCATGGCAGCACCTTCCACCCTTCACCGTCTCCAATATCCTTCAGTAGCTCAGCGTCCGAATGTGCCTGGTTAGACCACAAATCCTTTGAGTGGACCCAGTAGTCATCCATATCCTCTCCAATCGACTTCAGATAACGAATGTCATCAGGGTCAATCAGTACGGCCCCAGGTGCAAGCCGATGGAACGGAATAGCCAGCTCATTGAAATTGATAATCACGACCCGCTACCTCCACTCGTCTGAAGGTCAATGTCCGGCAAAATGGTTTCCGGTCGGAAAGCAACCTTGTAGTGGAACGTATCAACATTAGAGCTGTCCATCTGCTCCACAAAATACGTCACATTATCGCTAATACCAAGAAAATGCTTCTTGTACTCGTCCTCACCCGTCTTGCATGTGACTTCAAGCTGGTTGTCTTCCTTGTCCTTCGTGATTGAGCACAAACCCTCGATGCTCAGAAGGTACTTGTCAGTGATGCCATTGACGAACACAACTCGTCGCATCACCTTGAAGTTATCACTGTCGTAGCTGATGTTCCTCGATGCCGTCTCCGCTGGCGTACATGCACCCAGTGCAAGCATAGAACCAGCAGCAAGCGCCGCAAAAATCTTCTTGTTCATTCCTTGTTCTCCTTTGCTTCAACAAGACGGTACTTAGCAATCGCGTAGTCAGCCTTCTCTTCTCGGGCGAACTGACCAATGCGGCCAATACCGCCCCAGCCCATCTTCTCAGACAGATAAGCGTGGACGATCTTGTACTTCTTACCGCTACCAGTCTTGATACTGCCCGTCTTCTTGTTGTAGATGACGTAAATCTCGTCAGCAGGGTTAGTCATTCCTCTTCCTCTTCCTTAGGGCTGAACACCATAGTAGAAGACGCAACCAGCAAGGCAAGTAAGGGCCACACAGAGCATGATTACGCCAGCTCCGGCAACCTTGCCGCCCCATGAGTAAACCTCATCGAGCACCACCCCTAAGAGTCCTACTGCCAAACCAAGAATCAGCAGGCCAACACTGAAAGTCAACATTACTTGTTCTCCTTCTTCGTAAACAGTTTCATAAAGTCGTGGTCGTCTTTGTATTCCTTCAAGAAGATGTTGTTCGCAACGGCCAGCAGGCCGACAGGTGCAAAGTTGTTCTCCATATCAAGGAAGAAGTTACGGTACTTGATAAACCGACCGTCAAGAACCGTCTCACCGTTCACAGCGTCACGGCACTTTTGGAGCGCATTGTTGTGCCGCTCGGCAATGTCGTTGATCTCAGGCTGCCGGAAAGCGACAGACACTGCCTCTTCCTCTAAGGGGTTATCGCCTTGAATGGTGTCGATAAAATAACCACGGCTCTCCACTGGGAAAGAATCATCTGCGGGGACAAAACAATTGTTGTATGTCTTTACAAAGCTGTACGTGCCAGCCTCGAAAAACTCAAGATCAACAATCCAACCGTTAGGCAGTTCGCCAAGAGCAGCCTCAAGCACCTCCGTGTTATGAACCAGATCAATATGTTCAGTATCAACTGTCACTAGCATTATGCTCCTACCTCCAATGCAATCTGCACGATGTAGCAAACTGCGACAATGCAGGCGCAAACAGAAGCCAACACATCAGGCCAGATTCTAAAGCCATCAATACCCCTCTTGAACCGTGCAAGCAGTGCGAAAGCAACACTAACACCGGCCCAGACGACAGCTAGGACAAGATGAAAAATGAGCATTGCCAACTCTCCTTTCAATAGTAACCTGTTGAGTAACAGGATTAACTTCAATATTTAGAATATGAACATGTGGGTGCTCTTTTAGGGGTATTTCAATTTCGGCATCAAATGGCTCCGACTTATTCCAATCACGGTCCAAAGCGTTCAGAATGGCAAGACGAGATTGAACAGGCACATCATGGCAAAGTGCGGCAATACCTTCTGGTGAGAGATCAAACTCAGGTTTAGTCATCTTAGCCATTAGCCCTCCAAAATTACTTCGACAGGCTGGTCATCGTCAACCACCATACACAGGAACTCGTGGACGCTGTAAGAGACTGATTCTTCATCAGTCCATGCGCCTTCGAGGTTCACCATTCCGCAGGGGCAGCTATAAAAGTAAGTGCGGCCCTTGAACCTGACGACAGTACCGGGTTCAAGAAGAAAGATGTAAGCTCGGTTTGAGAGGCAGGTTGTGTCCTTATCCTTGATAGGAATCTCAACATCCTGCATCTTCCACGTCAGTTCACAGTACAGTCTGTTCAGTTCACTAAACTGTTCCATCACAGGCCCTTATGCACAATCTCCGGTGTGTGCGGCTGGTTTCGCAGCATCTTAACGAACTGAGCGCTCGTGTAGGTTTTTCCAGTGTAGTCCACCCAATTGTGCTCGGTAGTGCGAAAAACCTCCCAGTCACCAATGAGAATAGTGGTGCCCGGTGCGACATGGAGGGCATCCATGACCTTGACCTTGCCGTCCGTATCGACACACCTGAACTCAGTGTCCGACAGTGGCTTCAAGATTTCCCGAACCTTCTGTCGGAACTCTTCGACAGCATCGTTGATCTGTCGCTGAATAGCGGGTGGAAGTGAGCCTGCTGTGTCGTTGGTGTACGAGCAGTTGCAAGTCATGGTTGTTCTCCTTTGCGTTTAATGGTTGGGTGTTGATGCTTTAAGTATAGAAGGGTAGACGGTTGAAGTCAACAAGATAGCGTGTGATCTGACCCACTCTATTGAGGTGTATGGGGGAGAAATACGCAAAGGGGTATGACACCCCCTCCTTCTTTACAGTTACTAAGCAATTGATTTTTTAGTTGCTTATTTTCGCCCCGCTGTCAAGCGACCGACCAACCAACTCACCTGCCTACCTCCCACATCCCACTAAGACGCATATACGCATAACGGAACCCAACTACATACCATTTTTGTGACCCAGCTCACCCTAACACCATTCCAAAACCACAGACAAACCTCCTAACAAAACTTAGGTCAACCTAAGTTAACTTACCTAACATAACCACCCTCCCCCTAACCTAACTTAGGCACACCTAACCTAGCTACCCAATGCCTTACCCAAGCATCCTGCATCATTCAACACGAACTAGCACCAACTAGCAACACACTCAGCGCGCAAAGTTGCTTCGCGAAAATACCCCCTGAAACTTCTAATTTCTATTCTTTTTTATTACACGTAATACACCCGAGTAAATAAGCACTAATACATGTGGAAAGTTAGTACAGATGCATAATCTATATACCCATAATTATTTCTACAGTAAACTACTATCTATTACTACTATACTACTTACTTACTATTACTATATATTTCACAAACGTCACGAGACATACTTTACTAACTCTTTACCTAACACGTGTTAGTTCAAAGTTTCTTTACCTTCCCTCTGTTTCTATACTTTCTCTTTACCTTCCTTTGCATCTTCATTACCTTCTTTACCCTTTCTTTACCTTCCTTTACCTCTTTCTTACTATCCTTTGCTGTTTCTTTACTATTCATCCGCATAATATGCACTCCCCTGCATACCTTCCCCTCCCTAATTGTCCTGACATTTACGCTACGGCCCTTCTAAGGCCCTAGCACCCTATCGAGGCTACCCACATACTGCTAGGACCTTAAAACTCGCTCAGACACGCTTCTAGGCCCCTTAAAACCGATGCTACCCACCTACACCCACCCTCCGACCCGTCCCATGCTCGCGCACATGCCCGCGTGTAACATACAAACCAACCACATGCAACCTCAGCCATAAAACTATCCACATGCTGAGATGTTAAGCAACCACCAATTCACTTGACACCCTTACTTAGCCTTACCTAATTAAACCGACTGCCGGCGCAATGTTTCTTAGGCTTACCTAACCAGTAACCAACGACACAAACCTAACTATTGACTCTAGGCCCTGTCGCATGTTATTACGCGCGCGCTTCCTATATACCTGCAAGCAACAAACTAATGTGTCCCTAATCACATGTATTCATGTTGACAACGTATCCCCTACCCACTAATCTTTAAGTATCGGCAAGCGAGAGACAACGCGAGACGCACGTCACAATGTTTCGAGTTGACCGCTCAGAATCAAGTCGATAGACTGAAGCCACAAACAAAAAAACATCGAGCGAAAGCGAAAGAACATGCGAGACACAACACACGCAACAGTCATTCGTTGGACCGAGTACCGTACAACTAGTGGACGTTGGTCAACTGTGCGACACGATGAAACCGAAGAGGACTTCAAGCCACACAACCTGCGCAACTTTTTTGATACTAAGTTGCCAGGTGAGCGACGCGGTTACGCATACACGAAACACGGGTACCTGCCCGTGAGTGTGACCGTCCCTAGTCCCGATGGCCGCGAGCGCCACGTTTACAGGTTCAACTACTACACCGGCCCGCGTGAGATTGTGCACTACACGTACGAAGACTAATTGAGTCTTCAACTTCCCTGCCTTAATGGTGAGTTTCAGACTGGTTCAATTCCAGTGCAGGGAACGATGTGCAAACGCACACAAACCAACAAACCGAAGGGTTAATTGACATGGCACACACTTTCAAGACCGATCCCTGGCACGTCAAGGAAGCACGCGGCGTTGCGTGGCACCATGCCGAGTTCCGTCGCGAGCACTCTTTGTTTACGCGACACAACCGTGATATCTCTAAGCGCATCAGGGCGCGAGAGCGCCGCGAAATGTCTCGCATTGCGCGCGATATCGAGGCATGGGGTGACTACTTCCCGACCGGTGCAACTCTGCGTGAGTTTGAGACCGACACCAATAAGGACGGTTGGCAGTACTAATCAACAACTCAACGGGACGGGCCTAGCGGCCCGTCCCCATACAGAAAGACGAAAGACAATGGGTATTCTTGATGATATTGACAATGCCGCCTATGACCTGGAACGCGGCCTACTTGGTGAATTAACGACTGTTTCGCGCAATTTTACTATCATTCGTGACATGCCAACGGAAAATTGCGTTAGCTCCTATCGCGTGTTTTCTTATGAGACGTGCGTAGCATACGTTTCTAAGCGTTTCGACGATAGTTTGTCGGTGCTTGTTACGCGGGATGCGTTTCACCATTCCACAACCACTAGCAAGCATGTTCGCCGCTTCCTGAGCGCGCTTATTGGGTGTGTTGACTTTGACGCGCTCTACAAGGCGTGTAATAAGGCTTGCGACGATGAAACTATCAACGGCAATGGTGCACGCCTTATCCACGTTAGGGAGGTCGCACAATGACCATTGAAAGCGCATTGCAAGCTATTTACCCTGACCAAGAGTTGTGGGGTACGCGCTCGCTTGGTACCAAGTACGTCCTAAGCCGGGGTATGCGTGGGTATATGGTTACTCGCAAGTCTACAGGCAAGGTTGTTTGCACGTGGGATACCGAGGGTATCTTGTATGCGACAACCGACGGCCTTACACCCTACGAGAAAGCGCTTATTACCTGCATCCTACGTATGTGGCGAGACACGCCGCGTATTTTGTGGGACACATGGGACAATTGGGCAACAAAGATTCAAGACGAGTGGGGACAGCAATACGTACTAGTGAGTGTGCCTTAAAACACACTCTAGCGAGTTGACAACCCGGCAACCAACGGCCTACACTAGAAACAAACCAAACAACAAACAGAAAGTGAGACACAAACCATGCGAGTCAACAAGAACACGATGAACGTTATCAAGACGGCGACGGCTACCAAGATCACGTTTCGAAAGATGGGAGCGGACTACGGGGACAACCCTAGCGTTCTCGCCGCAATTGACGCGGTAGTGGCGGCCCTTGATGGGCTGTCGGATGCGGTAGTCATGTCAGAAATTGAAGCCTAACAACATGTTCCTAACGGAACGTCCCTAGCCTGTCGGTAGGTAAATGCAAGTTCGATTCTTGCCTAGGGAGCTGAGCTAACCAAGGTGGTTAGCCTACAACAACCGAGAGGTAAAACAATGTGCAATGAATACGCCTACAAGCTCGCTAAGGCACTCATTTACCCTGAGCTGACTGTAGAGTTTGCCGCTGACGTTATCAACGGCAACGTTTACGGTAGCGAGATATGGGACGAAGTGTGCACTCTCGTGGGTGGTTGGTGCAATGATGCTAACGTCTTTGTCGCATGGGACAAAATGGGCCGTCCCGATGAATGGGAATACCTAGACCCTGACTACGATATCGAGCGTGAACCGGCCCGTAGGCGCGCAATGGTCGCTAATGCTCGCATCTCTGCAATGGCTGAGTGCGTGGCAGATGAGCTTTACGAAGTTGTTAACGATATTGTTGTTAACGAGGGTTGGAAGTGCATCCCTATTGAAGAATGGGACAGTGATACCGACAATACAGCGTGGTTGCTAGATGGTTGCAGCGCGTTGGACGTTTACACCGAAAGTTGTCTAATCAAGCCTAACGGAAAGTGAGAACTAACATGTTGCCTAATTGGTATGGAATTGACGGTATTGGCTTCGAGTGGCGCGGTAGTCAGAGTACACCGCTATTACACTACGAGGGCCATACGTTCTATGATTGTGACATTGAGGACGCATTGTGGGAGAATTACGTGGAAGATGGGGGCGACACTGATAATTATGATGAATGGCAGTGTTACGTAGTTGACAACGCGATAAATTACCTTGAAGATATTATCTGGCTTAGTAAGGGAGAGTAAACAATGCTTATTTTTGGGTTTATACTTTGCATAGTTGTGTTAGCGCTAGGTATTGCGCTAGTGGTTACAGCTAATGATGATGCTTTTGCTAACATTGTAGGAATGATTAGCATAATTCTAGGAACTATGTGGGGTTTTGTCTACTTTGCTATGCTAATGGGATGGTAACAACATGTGGGAAGAATTGATCGAAACTATCGGGAAGTTCAACGGGAAGTTTAACGGCTATCTTGAGGCATTGCAGATGGCTATCACGGGGTGCGATAGCGATAGCACAGAGTTTGACCTTAATATCGTTGACCAGTGGTTTAATGAGCGTGGCTATGACTACGTAAGCCGTAATGGCAACCCACGCACGCGGGAAGACTTTGAGACTATGGCCGCTGACGCAGTAGACGATCTGCATGAGCCTATTACAGTGCTTGGTAGGACTCTTAAGGTGAGCGACATTGCTAGGGAGATGCTGAGCCTCCGATTGGGAGGCGTACGTCAACAGTTGTATCTCGCATCTCATTGCAATGGAAGAGATTAAGGAAGTCCGTTAATGTTCGCCGTCGCCTACTACACGCTAGTGCTACTGACTATCCTTGCCCCTGTTGGCATTTACTGCCACAAGACTGAAAAATACTACAACGAAAGTGAGAACAACAATGACTGATATCGAAACCCTCGTCAACAAGATTAACAAGCTCAACGCAGAGATTAGCGCCCTGACCGAGGCGCGGGACGCGCTTAAGTCTGAGCTATGTGCTCAGTTCAACGCGGGAGATAAGATTCAGGTCGGCGACACGCGCGTTACGTTCGCTACCCGAAAGACTATCAACGCTGCCGCCGTGGAAGCACTACCCGCGTTTAAGAAGCTGCCCAAGGCCGTCCGGGAGAGTGTGTACGACAAGCCTAAGCTCAACACTAAGAAACTTGCCGCGCTTGGTCTGCTTGACCTGTCGCCCGCTACTACCGTCTCGGACGTGTACGCAACGTTCCGATGAATTGGAAGCAATACGGGACAGGCGACGGTGGATACACTGTCGAACAGGTGGAAGCCGTCGCCCGTTCCCTTGAAGAACAAGAACTGCAAGAATATAGCACCATGTGGCTTGAAGCGGTACGACAGATGCGAGCCGCTGAGATTATCCACAACAACCTTGGCGTGGGAGCCGAGGTAGAGTTGCCTAACGGCATGTCAATTTATATCGAAAGTGAAAGTGAGTAACCAAAATGTTTGCACACTACGTATGCGAAGGTGTCTTCTGTTGGCACGAGGTTGAAGACGACGTATTCAGTGAACTTTATTGCGAGCGCGAGATTGGAGACTACCATCGCGGTAGTGACTCTGAATCTGACTACTACAATGCGTGGGAGTATTGGTCGAACAGTGACATGTTTTGGGAGTGGCTTGTTGACCACACTAAGGAATATGGTTTTGTTGACTACGACAAGAGCCCACAAGATGGCACATTTATGTGGATTCAAGCTGAAGAGATGCTTGTTGTCGAGCCTAATGATTCTAAGGTCGAACTGCCTACCGAGGTTGTCGCTACGTTCGACCGCGATTCTCTGTACGAAACAGAGTATGCGGAGGGTATTGTTAGGGGCGGGACGTTCTACGCGACAGTCATTGCTAGGGAGCTTGACTAATGATCATGGAAAACAATATAGAACAGGCGACCGAGGAATACAGTCTCGCGTGCTATGGTGCAGTGCGACGCGCTATTAACAGTGTCACTATCGCGTGGTACCCTGAAACGAAAGACTACCTGCGCAATAATGGCTATGATATCTGGGTTCACCTGCCTAACGGTGAACTGCGTGCGCACGCTTGTGTTTGTAAGGGAGACTATTGGAGCTACACACTCTATGACGATGCTGATATTCAGCGGGAGATACAAGCGGCGTTAGACACACTTAGCGCTCAAGTTGTACTGAACGCAATGCTCGCCCTCAAGATAAACAATGTTAACCAGACAACTCGTTGGGGGATATACTAAATGACTTTCAAGCCGCGCTATTACCAGGAACGTGTACTGGAAGGGTTGGCAACAAGTAAAACGCCGTACACGGGCCTGGTAGGCGCGGGCCTTGGTACAGGCAAAACGGCAATGAGCGTGTGGAACGCCCTCAACGCTTTCGGTAGCGCTATCGGGGAACAGATTATCCTCATTGTCGCCCCTGTCCGTACTGAGAGTGGTTGGCGCTCGCACTGGAAGACGCTCGCCGGAATTGACATGCACACACTGTCTGGTAAGAAAACCAAGACTGCCCTTGCAGTGTGGGACGATCTGGAAAACCACGTGCCCGGCGTGTACTTTATTACGTGGGAGCTTATGCGCTCGCGGAATAAGGAAAAGCGCTGGGACGGGCGCGCGAAAAAGTATGTCTACAAGAGTATGCCTAAGCCGTTCTACGGTGTAGAGTTTGGGATGGTTATTGCCGATGAATGGCACCGCGCGTGCAACCACTCTAGCCTCAACTTTGACGTTGCGCGACACATTAAGGCACAGTATCGCCTCGCACTGAGTGCAACACCCGCTGGGAACAAGCCCTGCAACATTTGGGCGGCGCTCAAGTTCCTATGGCCTAACCACTACGGTGGTTATTGGGACTTCTGCGAAAAGTTCTTCAAGGTGGAGGTCAACCCGTGGTCGGCCTATGGCAAGGACTTTTCGGGAGAACGTTCCCCCGGCATGGTTCGTCGTGGAGCGCCGTCCTATCACGAAGTGAGTCAGGCCGAGGCTAACCCTGAGCTGCCAGGCGTGATTATTCACCGCGTGGAAGTCGAGCTGTCTCGCACGCAGCGCAAGCTGTATGACGATCTGGAACAGAAAGCACTCACGTTCCTGGGAGAATACCCGCTTGCGCTGAGCATCCCGATGGAACTTGACCTTCGTCTACGACAGATGACGCTGGGAGTCCCCTCGTTCAACGAGGAAGGGGCTGTCGATTATAAGGAGGATTGTAAGTCCTCCAAGCTCGACGCAATGATGGATATTATTGCGGACCTGCCTGAAGATGAACCTGTCGTCGTGTGGGTGCATAGTCAGAAGTTCATCAAGGCCGCGCTGTACCGCCTGAAGAAAGCCGGGATTAAAGCCATTGAAGTCTCTGGCAAGTCTCGTGGTGACTTCCATGCCATGATTAACGGGGACGTGCGTGTTATTGTCGCTCAGCACGAGGCAATGTCTGAAGGCGTTGACGGCCTTCAGCGCGTGTGCCATACTGAGATTTGGCTGAGCCAGTCAAATAGCCTTGTGATTAACGAACAGGCAACTGGGCGTTTGAACAGGCAGGGACAGACACAGCCCGTTAACCGCTTCCTGATTCAGGCTATTGACACGGTGGATGATCGCGTGCTGGGACGCTTGCAGGAACGATTTGACAAGCTGAAGGCATCTGGACTAATCTAATACTGAAACAACAAACCAACAAACTGAAAGAGAGAACAATTATGTCTGACAACAACAGGTCCTGGTCCGCTAACGTTGACCCTTACTTCATCTTCTGTATCGCGTTTGCGATTGTGGGAGTCTGGTTCCCCGACCACATCATGTGGGTTGTGTGGGTGTTTGTGGGATGGGTTGCAACGATGGGCATCCTGACTGTCATTGCCATTATCGCAGCGGTGCTGGTCGCCCGCAATATTGGGAGGGGGTTCTGAGACATGCAGATTATTGAGTTCAACCACAAGACAGTCTCTGCCCTCCTGAAGAAGTCGGTAGAAGAATACTGGCTGAAGGACAAGGACGCTTGGCTGAAGTTTGAGGACGGGAGCGTCGTCTGTATCCATCTGCTGAAGCGTAGCTGGTCAGCTTACGTGGTCCTCGATAAGCCAAAGGATGAGCGGAATGATAAGAGTTTCCATGACGAGCAAAGTGTATGGCAGTTTACCTATGACGAGGACGAGGACGAGGACGCGAGCGAACCATTCACGTCACGTACTGTGTCAATTGACTTCGACAATGCACACTACTACTACCACGAAAACCACTACGACTACACGAAGCGGGAGTACCTTCCCGTGATTGAGTTCCACTACTACACGAAGGAGGAAGAATGGGCGTAACCATTCGAGACATCTACGCACCCCCATTGGGTTTTGGCTGGGAGAACCTTCCCACTCGCTACGTCAAGCGACAGTACCTTGACATTGAAGACGGCCTTGTCACAACACCTAGTGGTGCTGTTATCGGGACCGGGACGCTGCCTAACGGGCGGCTTGCCCTGCTCAACGACAGGGGCACAGTGTGCGCTCAGTGGTGGTCTGCGAAAGACGAGATGATCGTCGTGGACCCGTTCGACAACAAGGTCTTTTGGGTGCCTAGCGTTGACGACCTCAAGTGCAACGCTAGGGAGATGACCTCGGCACACATCGACATCAAGGCAGCACGCCCGCTTGACCTGTCGATCATGTGGACCGACCCCGTTGCGGGTGAGTGTGGTTTTGACCGGGACGATCTTTCGATTGGTGAGCATCACTTCTTTACCGACCGTCTGAATGGTACCGTCCTCCTTAACCTTGTGGAGGACGCGGACGGGAATTACGTGGTGTCACGTAATTCTGTGCTGTGCCGTCTGCTGCGGTACGTGAATGGGGACCGTTTCGCCTTCAACGACTACCGCAAGAAGGCTATCCCAGGTCTGCTGAACGACAACGAGGGCCTAACAGATTTTTCCCGTAAGGTGCTTCTGTGGGCAAACAACCTGACCGATGAACAGCGGGAGATTCTTTCCAGGTGAGAGAGTACATTCGGGCCGCTAGGGATGAGGCGGCGAAGTCACGCTGCGACCGTGCCCACGTGGGGTGTGTGATCGTTGACCGTGTAACGGGACAGGTTGTGTCTCGCGCGTTCAACGAAACACCCCACGGCCTTGAGCCATGCGACACGGGAGGCCACCGGATTGTCGATGACCACTGCGTCAACACTATCCATGCTGAACGTAACGCGATTCGACAGATGAAGGAACATGGGAGCGAGTACACGCTCTACGTGACCCACTACCCGTGCCGTGGTTGTGCGCATCTTATCTCGTCTTGCCCTGAGATCGTGGAGGTTGTCTACCTTGGTGACTACAACAATTCCAGCGAGGCGACAGCACTTTTGGAGGGATTGTCGAAGGGTGTTCATCGTGGGGAAGAATAAGCTAGTCTTGCAGGTGCCTCCCGATTGTATGTTCACGGCTATTGAGTTGAACAAGATTGAGAAAACGGGGTGGTATGTCAAGGAAAACGAGATCATGTGTCGTACGACGACAATGCCTGGCTTTGGTACCAGAGCATTGCGCAAGGTTCTCGAACCGGGAGACTTTCTGGTTCTCATTGAGTCTCC
>ERZ773061.370-NODE-370-length-18702-cov-3.704242_pt1 | contig 18702 bp, 20 predicted proteins | sample MGYA00580627_ERZ773061 | MGnify/ENA primary metagenome ERZ773061 (study PRJEB29015, sample SAMEA2738119) | human oral metagenome | biome: human oral; feature: human-associated habitat; material: saliva | place: China | collected 2223 ...
TGGAAGGCGGCCGTCTTGCGGAGAGGCATCTTCTCGAGCTTGGCAGCTCTCTTGTAGACGTCTCGGGAGCCAATGAGGCCGGCCTTGGCTTCAAGACGAGCCGTCTTCATGGCCAGTGCCTCGGAGGTCTCATCGAGGGTGTCGGGGTTCGTCTCGACGTCTTCCTCAACCTCAGGGTCGATCTCTTTGATCGGCTCATCGTCCAGGAGGTTAGTGTCCTCCTCCGAAGCACGACGGCGGAGGTTGGCCTTGCGGCGGGCTTTAGCCATACGAACACGACCGGAGAGGCGAGCCTCCTTCGGGGTCGGAACCTCAACGCCGTAGTCGTCGACCTTAACAACCTCGCCGTCCTCGACCGTAACGTCGAAGAGGGTGACGGTTAAGCCGGCTTCGGCCAGTTCGTTTGCTACGTCCTGGAGATTCACGATCGCGTCATCGGTCGTGAACTCGATGACACCCTCAGGGGAGATGGCAAGATCACCGTTGGGAGCGTACTTGTCGAGAACGCTGTGAGCAACCTCTTCAAAACCCTCAGTGGGACTAACCTCGATGTGGGCGGGGAGCAGGGCGGCCTCCTTGGTCTGGATAGCCTCCTCTACCTCTTCGTCCTCCACATCGTCGTCCTCATCCTCCAGCTCCTCAGTGGCCTTCATCTGAGGAGTCTCGTTGGCGAGGCGACGGTTTGCACGAATCGCGGACTTGCGACTCTTCTTCTTTCTAGCCACTTTGACTGATTCCTTTCTAGGAGTGAGTGTGTGGTTCATCTCTTTAGAAGAAGGATCTAAGGGTTTTTCTTCTCCCTCCTCTTCTTCCTCTTCCAGCACCGGAGAGACTGCGATTAAAACGGGCTCATCGGTGTCTTCCATGCCCCCTCCACTAAACGATTCGCTTGGGAGAGAGGAGGTTCTTGCATCCTTGACCTTCTCAAAGAGTGCCGTTTCGTCGGCGGGGTCGAAGACGAAACTAATCTCGAAGAACTCTACGCCGTGGCAAATCTCGTAGACGAGTTTCTCTTCGCCGTCGTCCTGGAAGTAGCATCCTTTGTATCTCTCCACATGCATGCAAAGGTCTTCTTGAGTCACCGCCTCGTTTCCGCAAATCGAACACGTAGAGTACTCGATATCGGCACCCATCGAGACGGAGTCAATGCCGCCTGTCACGATTTCGTGGGCTAAGTTCGGGAAGGCCTCGCCGTCTACCTCGATGAGGAGGAGAATGTACTTGTCTTCCAGGACTTCATCTTCGACGTATTTGGCGTCTAAGACAATTCCACGGGTTCTCTCGGGGTTCTCGTTCTTGTGGTTGACGAAAACCGGGTCCCCGATGAAGGACTCGTAGTTGTCTCGGAGTTCTTCGGAAGGCCAGGCATCGTAGTTTTGGTTGATTCTCGCGGAGATTGCTTTCACTACGACGTAAACGCACCCGTCTTGAGGCTCAAAGTCGAACTCCTCTTCGGGTACGTACTCGTATTCTTGGCGAATACTACTCTTCTTCATGGTTTCTCCTAGCCGTAGATGCGGGAGAGGTTGAGGTTCGGGAGTTGTCTTGCCGTGCCTTCTTCCTCCTCGAGAGCGAATTGCTCTACGGGAGTGAAGTAGCGTCCCGAAGTCTTTTGAGTCGACTCTTGGAGACTCTCCTGGTAGTCCACCACCGCTCTAAGCTCGCGGTAGAGTCTCACCGGAGAGAGAAGATAGTGGGGGAGACGGTCACCGTAGGCTCTAATGAACATCTTGAGGACTTGAAGGGAGTCATCCTCATCCTCCAGGAGGTCCTCGAGCGGGTAGTCCTCGGTTGACTGGATGTAGGCGTCTAGTTCGTCCCAGATTTGCGACTCGGAGATCTCCGCTTCACGTCCGGAATCGTCTAATGCGGCGGTTTTCATCGTGTTCTTCTCATATCCTCGGTAGAATTCAAGTGAAGCCATCTCCCAGTAGACGGCTAAGGCGTGAGAGCACATTCTTCCGATATAGGTGTGCTCTCTCTTGAAAGCCCACTCACCCCATCCGCATGTGCAACTCCAAGACTCGATCTTAGAGCCCGTCATGGGGTCTTTGACTACCTCAACGTTGTAGAGGTCGTGGTCTCCCTGGACTTGGGCCTTAATGTAGGTGTCTCTAAAGGTGATGACGGTGATTTTGCCTTCTCTTCTCAACCGTTTAGCCTTCTCCTGGATGTCTTTCCAGGAAGCGGTCTTGGTCAAGTCGGCATCGAGGTGGTCTTCGATAAGCTCCTCGAAGGGGTCAGTGTTGTCGAACGGCTTGCTAAACTCAAACGACTCAACCTCCTCCTCTGGAATCCAGAAGGGGTCAAGGCCTGGAACCGAGATGAGCAACTCGCCTTCGGCTGTGTCAAGGATCTCGTAGAAGTCGCCTTCAAACTCGGCGAACCTTAGACGCATCTCCTCCTCCTTTGCTATATACGTTTCTCCTAGTAGCGGAAGGACTACTAGGAGAAACTTCGTCTCACTCTTTCGTTGAGTCTCTAGAAGGTTTCTAGAACTCGTTCGAAACCGACGGGCGAGTTGAGACTTCACCGACAGGCTTAGAGTCCGTACCAGGAGGCGTGGTACTAGGCGCATTCGACTCTAAAGCCTGTCGGCCGACTGGGGGAGTCATTTCTTCGGCTTCTTCCTCGGTGATTCCGAGGTCCTCCTCTTGAGACTTCTCGAGAATCTCCTTCTCGATGTTCTTTTGGCTAACCGCCTTAGCCACCGTTTCGGCGTGGACCTTGTCGGCTTCATCCTTGAGGTCGATGTTGAGGCCGGCAACGAGGAGTTCATCGGAGATCGGGATGCCGTCACGCTTGAGTTGGAAGAGGAAGTTTCTACGCGACTCTTCATCCTTCAAGTCGAGGGTCTTGAACTTCAACTCCGGGATGAGAAGCTTAGGTCTCTTCTCGAGGTAGGTTTCACCGGAGTCGGGATCGAGGTAGAGTGCTTCTTCATAGACCGTTTCGGCGGAGTTGCCTTTGAGTTCGTAGTCGTAGTGGCCTTGAGCCTCAGCGATTACGGCGGCTCTACGACGGAAGTGGGTTTGAAGCCACTTTTGGTAGGTCGTCATCAGCTGGGTCACGAGTTGCATGTTGAGTGCGGAGGAGGCGTAGGACCCGTTGGAGGATCCGGAGAGGAGAGATTCGCCGATACCCCATGCCTGGAGGATCTTTCTCTCTACCCTATCGAAGTCGTTGTCGAGTCTAGGCATCGACTCTCGGCCAAACACCGAGCGGATGTCGAGTCCGTAGTGGTGTACGAGGAGACGGAAGTCGGCGGCTAAGGCCTCATTGATTTGATCTCGAGTAGCTTCGAGGTCTTCAAAGTCGGGAATCCAAGGCTCTCCACCGTCAACGCGGTCTAGGCCGAGTTTCGCCAGGATGAAAGGCGCGTAGAGTCTATTAGCCACGGCGTCCTGGGCGGCACTCAAGCTTTCTTCGGTCATTAGAAGACGAAGAACGCGGAGAAGATGGGGAGTACCGTAGAGATCCCAAGGAGAAACCTTGTTGACGATTCTCGAGATGTTGGAGGGGTCGACGTCTAGGAAGCTATCGAAGTTCGATTGGCCGATATTCGGGAACTTCCTCTTAATAGCGTCGAGTTCCGAAGGCAAATAGTCGCCTTGAGTACCTCCTCGGAAGATTTCCTGCAGGTATTGAGGCGGGTAAACTCTAACAATCGGGTCGGCGGAGAAAGCCGAGGGAAGAACCTCAAGATCGTCAGGGTTGAGAATCTCTTCAGAAGTCCACACGCCGAGGTCTTGGTTGAAGGAGGCGAGTGTAGTGACTTCACCCACGGTCCAAAACTCTCTACCCATGTCTACGAGGAACTGGTTGTAGTTTAGCCGGTTCTCATCTAGGAAGAGGTCCTCGTAGAAGTCTTGAAGCTCGGGGTCTTTACACTTGATCTCGAAGTCTTGTACCGGGAACCTCGAGTAAATGTCGATGCAAGTGCCTACGATGGGGTGGGTGGCATAGTAGCCACGGCACCATTCACGGATTTGGCCGCGATTCGTACTCTCGGTGAGGTCGTAGTTGATTCCGAGGTCCTCAAGTGTCTTGAGAGGGGTTCGGGTTTTGGGGAGAGCCATTTGAAGACTCGAAAGCCTACCGGAAGGCGGGGCCTTCACAGTGGGAGACCCCGCGATGAGGTTGGCTACACGTTGCCTGAAGCCCATTTAGTACTCCAAGTCTTCTTCGACCGGCCCACCATCCCCGTATCTCTCTTTGTAGGCCGGGTGGTTTCGAATCCAGTTGACGGGGTTAGACCCCGACTCCGGCTCAATCTCTCCGGAGTAGAACCCGTTGTCGTATTGGAGAGAGGTCACTTCTTCACCTAACTCTCTAACCTCTCTTCTCACAGAGTCGAGATCATCCGGGTCGAGTCGGAGAATGTTTTCGACGTGTTCGTCGATTAAGTCGTCAGTACCCTCTTCTACCCTCTCAACAGCATAGTCGTCTACTTCGCCAGCGGGATCGAACATGTAGTAGGAGTCCGGAGGACCACCAGCGATCTTCATCGTGGAACGGTCGGGAACTACTCTACGGTAGAAGCTCGTTTTGGTCGGGGTTTCTACGAGGGAGATGTTGGAGATAGTACCACAAGAGCACTTTTGAGAGCCGACTCTTTCTTCGAGAGACTCGCCGCACTCGGGGCACGGAATAGTCTCACCTTCGTCGAACTCTTCACCCTCAAGGTCCGGAGAACCGTACTGGGGAGCCCTAGGCGGAACAAACTCGTCACTGGCCTTACGCTTACGGAAGGTTCTAGAGCTAGTGACGTACTCCTCGTAGTCGTCGAAGGCGTCGTCCAAGTCTTCTTCGGAAACCTCGGGGAGGGTTTCTTGAGCTTCTTTATAGAAGTCTTCGCGGAGAAGGCAAAGACGGCTTTCAAGGTTAGCCGAAGTCTTGGCGTTAGCTAGATAGTCCGAGAAAAGCGGGTGCAAGGTCTTGATGACCTTTGCAGAAAGTCGTTTCATTTCTTCTCCTTAGTAGATCTACTCTTTAAACGAGAGTAGGGTAGGCTAGTTTGACCCTAGCTCATGCCAGAGCCGTTGATGTTCGTCGTGGGATTGCTCTCGAAGGATTTGAAGCTCCTTCGTTTTCTCGAGCCTCTCGAGGCGGAGATCTTCACGGAGATGCTCGTGCTGTGAAAGAAGCGACCCTTGTTGCTCCGAAAGCTCCTCTACCCTTCTAACGAGACCCCGAACCGTACGATTAGTACTCTCAAGACGTGAAGCGTTGTCCGCAAGTGTCTCGTTCACACTTCCGAGAGTCTTCTTGACGTCTTCGATAGCGTTGACTGCTATCCATGCGGTTTCAATGGAGGCGTCCACATCTTCTCTAATGTTCGAGGAGTGGTCGTTTTGGACTTCTTCCTTAGCGAGTCTAGCTTCACGCTCCGCACCTTCAGCGACCTTCCGGGTAGTCTTGACGTGCTCCGTAACGTTCTCAAGCTTTCTATCAAGAAGGTTCTCAAAGTACTTAGGAATAAGTCTAACAACGGCCGCGAGGGCACCTAGCAATGCTACGATGAACACGGCTAGGGCACTCACGACCTCTTTGTTGGTGTAGATCTCAGTCACTAGAGGTGTCTACGTTGGGTTCGCCGCCAGGGGTAACGCGACCCACCCAATCCACGAAGCCAAGTTTCTTCAGGATCGTGAAAGACGTCTGGGCGGATGCTAGAATAACACTCCAGACGGCGATGAAGTACTGCCAAGCAGCGGGGTAAGCCCCGAAAACCCAGACGAGTACCGCGAGTACGGCCGCTGCTACGATGACGAGGACCCGTCTCTTAGTAGCGCTCCAATGCGGCAGGTCAACTGCCGCGAGTCCAGTCGTCAGGAGAGGACCGAGCAGGATTGCCACGATCTCGGGGTTGAACCCGATCCCGACGAGGAGAGTGTTCACATCAAACACTTCTTCTCCTTTCTAGTTCTTCTTGTAGTTCACCGAATCTTTATCCGGAGTCTTCCCAGGGTTCGACTTGTGGTCTGTGACGACTTCGTAGGTTTGACCCTGGAAGAGTATACGCTCACCTTTCTCGTAGGGGGTATCAGGCGACCAGTCTACGTACTTCACTTCGTTCTTACGCCAAGCCCAAGGAGCTTTGAAGGGGTCTTGAGACTCTAAGTCCAGGAAGAGAGGGAGAATGTTTTCGTATTCTACGCCGTCTACTAAGACTCGCTCCCCGGGACCCACCTCTCTTTTGAGGTCTTTGACGTCAATCGGGAGAAGATTCCGGGCGTAGTTGCGGTATTCCTGAATCTTCTCTTCGATCTCTCCTCGGAGAAGAAGGGTTCTCTCTCTCCTCTTCTTCTCAGCGAGACAAGAGGAGGAGAAGTTGAAGAACTCCACGTCACTCATCGTAGTGAAGTCGGGTCTAGTAGAGTCGATGAGCATCAGAGATGCTCTACTACGATTCGGGGGAGGTCCTCGTTGGCCATAGAGATAGCATAGAACCCTCCACTACCTGAACCCGATGTCCCTCCCCCCATTTCGTCAACGTGGAAGACATTAGCTCCAGGGTAGACTGAACTAATAAAAGGCGCGTCGTTGCCGGGAGGAGAGGAGAGTTTCTGGGGGGCAAAGTAGAGTTTGAGGTCGGCAATCTCTTGAGAGATTTGAATGTCGGCAAAACGGGGAGAGACTGACGAATAGGGGAGTGGGCTTAGGGAGAAATCTACGTAGACGTAGTAGATAGGTCCGACAATGTGGTAGACAGTGATCTTGTAGACTTGGGTTGCAAACTGGTAGAGTTTCTTATCTGGGTCAAGTCTCTCAGGGATATCGATCTCTGGGCTAGGCGCTGACTCGAGTGTTTTTACGCGCTCAGCCAAGTCACTGTTCTTCTTCTCGAGTTCGCCCCTTGTCGACTCGAGGAGGTTGGTGACTTGAGTCCGGTTTTCGGAGAGTCGGTTTTGAAGACTCTGGATCCCCTCCTTGTTTTCAAGTGTCTGGGTCTGGAGAGAAACCGCCTTCTTCAGGTTCTCTTCGGACTGCGCCTGAAGGGTTCTAAGAGACTCAGTGTTGGAAGCCGCTGCTCCCCGGACCTCACCCACGATCTCGTCGATCTTATCGCGAGTGTAGGTCTGGAAGAGGGTTTCGAAGTTGGTTTCAGTGGTCATTTCTTTCTCCTTACCGAAACGATTCCGTCTTCTACAGTGACGGTTAGGGGCGTGTTGAGAGTGTCTGACGTGTTGTTGTCGTTGAAGAGTTCTTGGAGGGTGTAGGTCTTACCCTCCTCGAAGGTTACCTCAGCTTGAAGTCTTACTCTCCCAGTTCTAAGAACGACAATAAACGTCCCAGTCGGCACGATTAAGTCGCAGCGCCCTACGAACCTGTGAAGGCCCGGAGGAATAACCAGGGCTCCTTCACTCGTGTAAGTTCGAGTGCCTTCGAGTCCGATAGTGCATATGAGTTGCTCTCTCGTAGGGGACTGTACGTCTCCCTTCAAGTATGCGAAAGACATCACGCAATCCTCTCACTGTAAGCGAAAGAGATGTTGAGAAGCGTCTGGAAAACCTTCCAGGTGACTACTCCGTCTTCGCCGTCGACGAACTCGGCGAACTCCCAGGAGGCGGCGAACTGGTCTACGATGTCTTTGTGGTTACACCAAGCCCAATACTGGAAGATTCTCCAGGTCTTGGGGCCGAGAATGCCGTCGAGCTCTACAGCGTCGTCCCCGTTGAGGTCACGAATGCTTCCGGAAGGCACGTAGGAGTTGAGGAAGTGCTGGAAAACCTTAACGGCCGGGGAGCCGTCCTCGTCCAGAACACCGTCAATCTCCGTCCCCATGACTTGCTGGAAGCGGGCAATAGTGGCGGGACCGGGAATGCCGTCCACCTCAAGGGTGATTTGGCCGTCCGTCTCGTTCTTCTCCATAGGCTTAGGGCCAGAAGCCTTGTTTCCGTGGAGTACAGAGACCGTGTTGGGGCCAGGAATACCGTCCGCCTCGAGACCGTGGTCGGCCTGGAACTTCTTGATGGCTTCGAAGGTCTTCTCACCGAGGACACCATCGGCGCCGTCGGGGCCAACCGAGTAGCCGTTCTGGGCGAGAAGAGTCTGGATAGTAGCAACGTAAGTCTCACCGTAGCTATTGGGGTTGTACGGATCGTCGGCCGGAACCCAACCCGTAGCCTCGGTTTCGCCACCCACGTAGCGGAGGTAGCAGCTCCACGGGTAGTTGTAGTAAGAGCGAGTGTTAGTCTCGTAGTCGATCTGGTCACCGGACTGGCCCCCCGCGATTTCGCCTCTCTCGTCGATGGAGGCTTGAGCGAGTCTACCACCGCCGAGATACACGGCGACGTGGTTGGCATCGTTGAGTAGAATGTCACCCGGGTAAGGGTTGCCATCGTTGGGAAGCGCAACCCAACCGTTGGCGGTGAAGGCCGAACGCATGTTGCCGGTGTAGGTCGCCCCGCCGGTCTCGAAGCCGGCCCAGCGAGCACACTGGATTACGAGAGAAGAGCAATCGCACTCGCCGCCCTCTCGAATATCCCAGCGGTTCCACTGGTCGTAGCCTAAATCACCGTTCTCACACCACCAAGCGATGGTGTTGATGAAAGTTTGAACGCTACCCATGATTTCCCTTTCCTAGAGTAGTGGTAATTCCACTCCTTACAGGAAAGAGGGCAGGGGTTTAGGAAATAGGGCCGAGATATCTAGCGTAGAGGCATGCGGAGTTAACTATTGTGTCTTCGCTACCAATGTGGATTGCCTTGAGGTGAATGATGGTTTGCTCAGTAAACTTCCTGATTTGCCGGGCTTCAATCGTGACTAAACCGGCCTTAACGCCGGGAGAAGTTCCGTATTGGTAAGGCCAAGTACGGTCGAAGGGTTTCCCGTAAGGGGCAACGCCGCACCCCCAAATATCGCCCCACTTGGTCGGAACACAGCGAATCATGCCATAAATCTCGTACCAGCCGGGTTCGGTGATCTTGATCCCGTCTCCGTCATGGATAATTCTTCCCTGGAAGAAGACTTGCTCGGCCTCTCTGAGTCTTAGAAGTTGCCAGTACGCCTCCAAAGGCTCAGGTGAAGAAGCTATCGGGATCAGACGGTCGGGTACGAAGAGGTAGCCTGTAGGCGGTGCTACGAAGTTTTCCCAGGCATACGAACCCTTCTTAACGCCACCCTTGTAGTACTCTAAACCCGTAGGGGTCATTCTCGTCTCTTCGTCCGGGGAGAAAGTCTTGAATGACTGGGTTGGAGTGTTGTTTTTACTGTCAAGTTCGATGAGGCCGGAGAGTGTGTTGGTCTCACGGAGGACTTTATAGGGGACGATCTCTACGGGTTCTTCACTCTTTGTCGTAAGTTTGAAAGAGTGGGGGTCGGCTTCGTCGTCATTGAGATTGATCTCGACTCGGTTCGGACCCAGACTTGAAATGAAGGACCCCGTGATGGTTTTCTGAGAGGTGTTGAGTGGGGTGAGTGTGTAGCTGATGACCACTCGGGGGCCGGACTTGTGGTAGAAGGAGAAGACGAGTTTCCTGGACTTGTCGGCTGCTACGATGCCTAAATCGAAGGTGTTCTTGTATTGGATAGGCGAAATATTCGAGATGAGGCGGGACTCAGTGTCAGCCTCATACTTGGAATCGGGGTAGAGGCTCTTGATAGAGCCCCTCCAAGACCCACTCTCCCCGACCCAATGCTTTATAGAGTTGTTCTGAAAGTTCCAGAAAAGCGCTGTAGAGTTCGTAGTGTAGTTCTCTTGAGTGATTCTCGCACCCGTGATTTGCCCACCATAGATACTCTTGCCGAAAATCTCGTTGCTGATGAGAGACCCAGGAATCTCGGCGTTTTGAGCTGTGAGTTTATCGAGGACTTCAAGTTTATCGAACTTCGCGAGAGTAGCCCAAAGCTCTCCGTCCACGATGAGGTCGGCGGAGGACTTCTTCTCTTGAAGTGAGACGTTACTCACGTAGAGTGAGGTAGTAGCCTTGACTACACTACTGTTGGTAAGGGAGGCTTGAAGTCTAAGAGTGAACTCGACTGCTTCGCCGGGTAGTTCAAACACAGACTCGTATGTATACACGGTCTTATCATTGTCTATCGTGAGGGAGGCAGCTGTGAGTCGGGTCGAGTCAGAGTCAACTTCGGCAAATAGTCTAGCTCCTTCGGCAGTAATATAGAGGAGTTTGGGAGTGAAAATCTCGTTGACTTTCTTTACGAAGACATACGCGGAGGGTTGAGGAATTGCGACTTCAAAGCGGAGAACATATTTGCGGCTTTGTGAGGGCTTAAGGGGGTGGTTGAGGGTAATTAGAGAACTAGACACTTGAGTACAGTCATAGTACCAGTCCCAGAAGTAGAGATTGGGGTCCTCAGTACGTCTTGTTACTTTGAAGAAGTTGGAGGTACCCGGCCAGGTCTTCGTAGGGGCGTTAGACTCGTCTACTACCTGGATACCGTAAGTTGAAGCGTTGAGCCAAAGACGAGAGTCGCCGCTAGTGAACTTGAAGGTGGGGTCTCGGATAAGGTTGTCCCCACCGCCCACGACCAGGTCATTGGCGTAAATCTTCCTCGCGGAGAGGAGTTTCGTCATGAGACTTTCGGTAGCCGTGATCTTCTCGGCTGTCACAGCGCCGTCAGCGATAATCGACGATCCGATGAGACTCTCTTTCCACCGCTCACCGTCCCAAACCCACTGGCCAATGACAGTCCCTTCAAGAGAACTGTTCGGGTATTGCCACCACAAGTCTCCGGGAGTAGTACCGGGTTTGTTGGGTGTAGAACCGGATCTAATAATGGTCGACTTGGAGTCAACCGCCTTCTTCAACGCATCTTCGCGCTCTCTTGTACTAGCTTCGAGTTCTCGTCTCGCTTCACTCACCCTGGACTCGACTTCTTCACGTACTTGAGTAAGTGCTTCGGTGTTGAGGGCGCCTGTGAGGGTTCTCACCGCTTGAGAGGATTGCTCGGTGGGTCGGCCCCAGTTGTCGTAGCCGATGAAGTAAACAGTGACGGTTACAGGAAGGAAGGAAAACGCGTAAGACAGTTCGCCGGCGCCGTAGAGTGAGCCGAGTTCAATGATTGAGTCGGGATCTCGAGACGTGACTCCGAAAGCCTTCACCTTAGAAAGCGAGAGAGCTTGACTTCTATCCTCGAAGAGACCATCCCACTTGATGCTTAGACGGTCAAGAACCGAGGTTAGAACTGGAGTAGAGGGTTTCTGGGTGACGTTTGGGCGAAGATTCGAGGAGCTCACGGACTCGGGCGGGGTGAAGTCGCCGAAGAGAGTGTCCGTAACCGCTCTTACCTTGAAGAACAACGCGTCTACTTCAGGGAAGTCAGTGATTTTCAGGAAGCTCTCCGAAGTTTTCCCGTAGAGGTAGTATCCGGCGCCTTCGGAGACCCAAACTTCGTACTTGACGTCGTTGAGTTTCTTGCCGTCCACCGTCTCAGTGACTTCGGCCCAAAAGACTTTGAGGGTAGACGTACCGTTTTCCTGGAGTTGAGTGACGAGACGAAGGCCCAGAGGCATCTTGGGACGGCTTTTACTCGTAGAGCCGCTGATAGCCATGACGCTCCCATCGGCTCCTTCGACGAGAATGCGTCCCGAACGGTTGCTCCAAACCTGGTCCCCTTCTTTGAGATCGCGGTTTAGAGCCGTGTTTTGCTTAGAAGTCCTCTTGTCGAGGTACCAAACCCCGCCTACACGAGTACAAACCCACTCTTCACCTACGCTTGGGACAGTGAAGATGGGTGAATTCGAGAGTTCGAAGGAGACTTCGAGGACGTCACCGTAGGACTCCTGGAGAACAACCGTTCGAGACTCGATGTTGACCGTTAAGACGACGCCTTGAATCTCGTTTCCGGCGTATCCGGAGGACCCGACGTTAGTGAACCTCACTTCTTTCCCCTGACTTCTTCTTAGGCTCGGAGTGCCACTTCTCTCCACGGAACGTGTAGAGGGGCCATCTCCTGAAACTTTCGCCTCGAACTCTTTCTACCTCTTCAATGAAGTATAGGATAGTTCTCTCGAGAAGGTCCCGGGGGAGGTCTTTGTTGGCTTCGAAAGCGAATTGGGCGGCCCTCTCTCTGCGAATCTCGGCGTCTTCGATGGCGTCGGGGTTGTTTCTGAGGAAGAGTGGAGCGTTTGTGAAGCAAAAGCGCGTGAGACGTTCGGGAGGAGGGACTAGAGTGGGGCTTGGAGTGAGGTCGAGGTCTTCTAGAGTGGGACTCTTACACGTCTTAGACGAGAGTAGTGACTCGATTTCTTCTATCTCGCGGAGGAAAGCCGAAGGGTCTTCCTGGAGGTAGAGGTTTCGTTTAAGAAAGCGGAGTCGCTTCTCTAAAGACTCGGTCATGATTCTCCTAATAGCCTCGTCTTCCTCTAGATGCTCTCCCCATTCCTGGTGTTCTTCTTTGCGAGAGAGACTTGAGTGAAGACAATGTATCGTTTGAGAAGGACCCCGGAGTCGGGTATCCCCCTTGAAGTCCTGAAACAGGCGGAGAGGAAAGCTTCTCCCTATTCCAGGACCCAAGTTGTTCGCCTAGAAGCCTCACCGTGACTTCCATGACGCAGTCGGCTAAGTCCTTAGTCGTACACGGGCCTACGGATTGTTTCTGGACCTTGCCGTTTTGCTCCGTGAGGAACTTCAACTCCGTCTCGAGAAGGCTTCCCTGGCCGTCATTGAAGAGAGAGTCTCTATAGGCGTGAACCCACCCGAGGTTCATGGCGGCTTTGAAGGCTTCGGCGGTGTCCTGGTTTCTCGAGGAGGTGAACTTGACTTCCTCAACCCTCGTCCCAAGCTTCTTGAGTTGAGTGAATCTTCGTAGTTCGCTTAGGAGAAGAATCGAGTTCCAGTGGTCGGCGGTGAAGAGTTCCATAGTCGGGAAGTTCGAGATGAGATTCTCGATGTCTTTCTCGATCTTAATGTAGTCAACCGTGTGATCCGGGAAGTCTTTGGGTTGATAGGCCCAGAGGAAGTCGAAGACGACGTGCTTCCACTTGTTTCCGTACTCGTCGGGTTCGGGACACTCTTCGAGATGTCCAATAGCGAGGCCGAAGTTGGCATTGGTCTTGGACGGGTCACAATGGCCGTGGTAGACTAGAGCGTGAGAACCAGCGTTTTGCTCCGAAAGAACCCTACCATCCCATAGAGGCTCGAAAATCTCATCGACTTTCTGGGGTTCGAGGTAGGAGTTGATGACTTCGGCGAATTGGGCTCTACGCTCGACCTTGAACTTCTCGGGGTCTCTCCTCTCGAGTCGAACCATACGCTCGTTTTCGATGACACCGTTTCGGAGGGGCTCGTATTGAATCGCTCCTTTGAAAGTTGTCCCTACGAGTGAGTAAGCGTGTTGCCAGTCACGGTAGAGAGCCCAAGAGGGAAGTTGGACAATGAGCATTTCGGGGTCGGCATAGGCGACCTTCTCCTCGGATTCGAGGTCTTCGGCTAGAGTGTCGTCTTTGACGTAGTCCGAAGACGCCTTCTTACCCTCATCATTGAGGAAAGAGTCCAGGAGAATAGAACCGGACTTGTAGAGGTCGTAGAACTTGCCGACCTTCGTGTAGGGTGAGGAGGGAATATAGGTGAGTGCCTCTCTACCGAACTGGTCGAGTGAGGGTTGGTAGGCTTCATAGACCTCCTCCGAGGTTCTCGGACCACCCGTTCCGGCTTGCATGTGGGCAAACTCGTCGTAGAAGTTAGCGAAACCTACACCACCACGACCGGAGGATGAAGTAGAAGAGGCGGCGATGGCTCTAACCGTGGCTACTTCGTGGTCAAGCCTAATCCCGCGCCTTTCGGATTCGGCGATGAGTCTCTTGTCGGCTTCGGTTCGGAGGCTAAGCGAATACTCATTCGAAGTCGAGATAGCCGTTTCGAGATAGCGGCATTGCTCAACCGCTTGACGAATATCGGCGAAGAGAAACTTCTTGGCTTGAACCGTGTTCGTAGCGATAACCGAGAGATAGGCGTCTTTGCCTGGAGGAAGCCCGAAGTGCGCTTGAAAGTCTCCGAGGGAGTAGAAGTAAGCGAGTCTCTCCGCTCCGAGAATGCCACCAAGCATGCCTTTGGAGGCTCGTCGTCCTAGAACGTTTTGGATGTGTGGGAAGTGTGTGTAGCCGTTCTTCTTGAGATAGTCGATGCGGTACCAAATGTCGGATTGGGTGCCTTCGGGTTGCGGTTGGCTCCATCCCTTACGCCACTCCTCGATGACGTCTAAGTCGTATTGAGTCATCGACTCGGTCTCGAGATAGGCTAGTTTCAGGAAAGTGTGTTGCCTGGGGTAAAGCTTGAGTCCACAAAAGCTCGTGTGGGTAGCAAAATCAATGATGGACTCCCAAGGCTTTTGCGGCGTCAAAGCGTTACGAAACTGTGAAATGAGGTCGACACCCGAGGAAAGACTCGAGAGGTTGATACTCCGCTTAGTGACCATCTAGCCTCCTTATAGCGCTATTATAAGATAAAACCGCCTAGAACACATAGGCACTAGGCGGTTTTACTGTGGTTTTCACAGGGTTCCGAAGATCTTGCCCCTGTAAGCGTAGAAGAGTCTCTCGAGTTCGATCTTCACCGTCTCCTTCTTCACTTGACTCGGGATGTACTCGTCGAGGAGTCCGATTCGGTCGGCGATCTCGCGTAGTTCCTCGGAGTCGACGTTGCGAAGCATTGAAGTGATCAAGAAACTCACGGGACTAGTCCAACGTCCTTCTTGGGCTTCTTTGAACCACTTGCGGATCTTGGCTTTGTCTTTCCCCGTGAGTTTCGAGAACGCCCTTTGGACGCGTCCACCCAAGTATCCCTCTCCGAGAATCCCATAAGTCACTCCCGTAGACGAGCCGATGAACCACTGGGCGTCAGGGGAGAAGGGTGGACGGAGAACCATCGTGAAGCCATTTTCTGGTCGCTTCTTACTTCTCCAGACAGAGTCCCAGAACTTCTTGTCACTTACGACTCGATACCACCCCCTCTTCCCGAGTCCACTTCCTCCAAACTCGAACTCAGGCCCCTCATAGTACTTGTAGCATTCTGTGGTAACCTGTGTGATGTTGTATTGAGGGAGGAGGGAGAGAAGAGAATCTTGAATGTCTTTGAAGACTTCTTTTAGACTAGCGAAACACCTCGGGTAGGAGATGGACTCGTCTAGGAGAACCCCTTCGAGTTCTTCTCGGGTTGTAATAGTGTTCATTTCACTTCTCGATCCAATTGAACTGGACAGGGTAGGAGGGTCCCTTCTCTTCGAAAGAGACGAGTTCGAAGAAGTCGGGAGAGTGGAAGAGGCGGTAGAAGTACTCTTCCCGCGTTCCCTTCTTAGCCTCGCCCATACCACCCCTCGCGTATTCGCTAGAAGTCCAGGTCCCGTCCGGGAGGAAGTGCTGGATGCCGAACTTAACCGGCTTAACCCATTCGTCTCGGGGATCAAATCCGCGTGGGAGGACGAGGAAGTCTCCACGCGTTGTAGAGACGAGGACCCCTCCGTTGCAATCCTCCTTGAGTTCTTCTTCGGTGAGAGTCACGGGTTCTTCGCGGAAGAAGATTTCGTAGGCTTCGCCCTTGGTCTTCTTGAACGGGAAGACTTCGTAGTTCTTCGGGTCGATTGTGAGAGTGTACATTGTTTTCCCTTCTAGAGGTAGGTAGTGTGTTCGTCGTTGTAGACGATGTCGAGTTTGTCGAGTGCGGCTTGAGCGAGGAGAGTGAGAAGCTCCGAGCTTCTAAACTGAATCTCTCCGCGGTACTTCCACCGAATAGTCTTCTCGAGAACTGTTATCTTCTCGAAGACTAACGTCCCGTGGTTGAGTTCGAGGCGAGATCCGTCCGGAAGTTTGTTGAGATCCTTCGTATCTCGGATGGGCCGGTTGAGTCGTTTTGCCTTGATCGAGACGGCTTCCGGCATGTTGCTATACTCGTCGTAGTCCCCGAAGCGCTCTTTGGCTCCTTCTACGAACCAGAGAAGTTCTCTTTCCCTTATAGTGCCGTAGGCTTCATCTGTCCAAATGGAAACTTCACCCTTGTTGAGAACGGTTGAAGCGAGGATGTAGAGGAGCTCCTCGGTTTGAATCGGGACGTCGTCGTTTCGAATCCAGCGGGCAGTCTTGTCGCGGTATTCACGACGTGTGAAAGTCGTCTTCTCAGAGTAGGGGCTAATGCAAGTGAACGTCACTCGCCCTTCGAGATTCTCGAGATCCTGGAGTCCAGTGATGGGCTTCGCTCGCCCCTTGACTGGGATTTCGAGAGAGTTGCCTCCCCAAGAGGAGATTTCACCCTTCTTCTCCACCCATCCCTTGGTGTAGTCAGTGAGATTCACGGTTCTTCCCCTCTTCTTCTTTGTGGAGGAAGTAACGGTGGGACCACATCCCAGACGCCATCGTGGCAATGATGATGAGCGGGAAAGTGATCGGCCAAGGAGTCCAGAAAGTGAACATTGCCCAAATCACCCCTACGTAGGCGGTGAATGCGACGATGAGGGAAGTGAACTGGATCCAGTCGATCTTGTACTTCATGGCTTCTTTCCTTGCCTTTGGGGGCCTCTCTTGTTGGCCTCATACCTATATTTTATAGGATTTCCTATAATTAATCAACTGGAAGACGTCTGTCCTTCCCAATCTTCGGCCTCATCAATGACGACTGTGAGTTGAGCCATTGCATCGAGAATTGCGCTCTTGAGATAGCGGCCTCGGATCTCTCCCTTGTCGACGGCATTGTAGAGAGGACGAAAATCTCGCATAGCCTCACGGGTGATTTCGATGACTTCATCGGGATTCATTGTGATCATTCTCCTGAGCTAAGAGGGTAGTGGGTCTTGAGACCTTCGGCGAGGTCCTGGAGTTGGTCGTAAGCCTTTGCTTTCTTCTCGAGAATCTTGTTCTTCTTAGAGAGACCACGGAGGAAGTAGACCAGCGAAGCGATGATTAGGAAGAGAACGACGTGATTTGCAGCGAGGATGTTCCGCTGAGTCTTGAGGGAAGAGATTTCGTTCTTCTGCGACTCCTTCGCAACATCCTGAGCACCTTCGTAGACTTCGGACTCGAGTCGAGTTCCCTTCTCGAAGTGGTAGGGTTCGCCTGTGACCTCTCCTGAGTTGACCGCCGCGGCGAAGCCGATCTGTGTGTTGACGTTGAGGCAAAGAAGAACTGTTCGAGAGGGATCTTTGTCGTAAGGCCCGCAAACTACCTGACCCCCTCCGCCTGTCGCCTCGGCGGCGGACTGGATGTAGTACTCCTTCCCACTCTTCTCCATAATCATCGTCTTAGGAGGGAGCTTGGGCTCGTCTAGTTTCGGTGAAGTAGCGGAAGCCGTGTCGAGGCCTCCGAGAAGTGCGGAGACTCCGAGAAGAGTACTAGCGAGAATCTTGGTCTTCTTGTTCATGATTGTTCTCCTTGTTCGAATTGAACTTGTTCGAATTGAACTCGTTCGAGTTGTGGTAGTGTTGAGAATGAGAGAGTGTCTCCGAGCCGGACTCCTTCATCGAAGAGGTGCTTTCTGGTTGGCGGCTCAGCGACTTTGACAGGTTCATGAGAGACTAACTCGTCTTCGTGAGGCGGAGGAAGCCTTGAGAGGAGACTCTCAGCGACTCCACAGTAGATTGAGTTGAGAGACATCGTAGACTTGCGGTAGTTGAGCCTATCGAGTTCTTCTTGACACCTCCTGATGACGTCTTTGTAGGCTTTGCGGACTCGACTTCTCGCTTGAGAACCTCCCGAGAAGGTGACCTCTCTCGTGAAATAGCGTGAATCTTCGGCGAGAAGGGTGTATCTCGGCGTGATCTCGTATGCGATGCAAAGCGCTGTGAGGATGAATGACTGCGCATTGGTCGTGAGAGGATTGTCCGAGTACGTGAACTTCCTGTCGTCTTCGTCGTCTACGTCGATTTCGGTGATGTTGTGTTTCTTCATGAGCTTCTCGGCTTGAGTAGAAGCGAGTTTCTTCTCGTTCTCGGACGAACTCGACGAAGCTAGTGCGAGTAGTTGCCTTACTCGCGCTTTGATGCGCTCCTCCGTGAGTGTTGTCCTCATACCTATATTTTATAGGATTTCCTATAAATAATCAACTGGAAGAAAACCTAATCTAACAAGAGAACAGCGAGTAGGACAAGATGGGAATAGGAAACCCCGTAGCAAAACCTTTCTACAAGGATCCACTACGGGGTTTCAGGTACCTCTAGAGTGACCTTACTGGATAAGAGTCACCTTCGAGTCACCGAGAGAACCATCCTCACGAACTGTTCCAGCGATACCGTCTTCAAGACCGGCCTGAACTTCGCGAGCATGCTTCTCATGATCATGAGAGTCCTCACCAACAACTCGACCGTAAGGGTGAATCACTGGGGAGGTGTAGAGGAAGCCGTCATCACCGAGTTCCTGGTTGGCGATATCAACGTCAACGAGGAAACCGATCTCGCGGAACTTGTCCTCGGCTCTCTTCTTGAGGTCAAAGAGAGTGCGAAGATCAGCCTCACGGCCAATGAACTCTCTCTGGACTTCGGCCCAAACGAGAGTGATTCGATTCATCTCGTCCGGGTAGAGCTCTAATTCGCTCACTTCTTGTCTCCTGATACACGTCGGATAGCGAGTGCCCCGAGTCCTGCGACGAGAAGACCGGTTCCGACGAAGAGCGAAGAGAGATCCGAGCCTGTACGTGCAAGATTCGTAGTGGCGGGACTCTTAGGAGAGTTCTCTCGAGGCTTTTCAGGGGACGGAGTCGGGTCGTCCTCCTTCGGAGTCTCGGAAGGCTTCGGGTCGGGAGTCGAAGGCTTGGAGGG
>ERZ773061.372-NODE-372-length-18646-cov-20.330267_pt1 | contig 18646 bp, 20 predicted proteins | sample MGYA00580627_ERZ773061 | MGnify/ENA primary metagenome ERZ773061 (study PRJEB29015, sample SAMEA2738119) | human oral metagenome | biome: human oral; feature: human-associated habitat; material: saliva | place: China | collected 2223 ...
TTTAGGAGGAGTGTGAAGGTTTGAGCAAAGAGCGAGAGGCTAGGGTGACAATATTAGAGAGCGAAGCGATATAATATTGGTGGCATAGACTTTTGGGCAGGCGCAGCCTCTCGCGAATTGGCAAGTGCGGAGCTTAGCTTGGTAAAAATAGTACACCGGGCCCCTAGTTTCTTTATATATGAGGGACTAGGTATTTTGTTTTGTGTATGCCTAGCGATCCTCCAATAATAAATATAAATTCAAGTAGGTTTTAAAATGAAAGTAAAACAAGTTAAGCAAGAAATCCTGGACAAAGTATTAGTGCCAGGTAATCGTGTTTTTGAGGAGTGTGTTGCCTTTAACCCTATCATTGACAGTTCGGGTAATACAAGGGATGATATTTATTTTCCTCGCAGTATTTATGGTAATCCTACAAAGGGCAGTACTAAGAGGAAGAGTATTAAAATTATTGCCAGACGTGAGGAGGGTGAAAACTCATTCTTAAACAATTCATTCACAAGTAGCACTTATATGAGGATGGTACTTGATGATCTCGCTGTCTTAAGTGCGGCAGATAGTACGGGGGCAGGTATTTTTAATTTTATCCCCGAGTATATTGTGCCGCTAAACAAACAGCGATGGATTGAGTGTTGTGATAAGTGCGATGTGCGTGATCCTATTGAGCGTGGTAAGTCTTATATATCACTTGACCTTTATAGTACTACCTTGAAGATGTATATTGAGGTAGATGGTAGGTGTCATGATGTGTTAGAGCAGAGTAAGTCAGATCAAGCCAGGAAGATGTATATGGAGGAGGAGCATAGTATTAGTGAGCTTCGTCTTAAATATTATGCAAGTGGTAAGGCGATGCATCATAGGAAGGAGGTAGTAGGTGAGAAGAGGGATTCAGCTAGGGAAGATCTTAGGCGAATACTTAGTAGGCGTTGGGAGATTGGAAAAGAATACCTAGATAAGATACCTGACCCTCACAAGAACTATGGCCATTACATGTTAGATAGTTTTATGATAGGTGCTCTTGAGTTTGGTGAATCTGCATTGAAAGGTTATGAGTTTTACACAGAATCACCTAAGAGAACCGTTAATCAGGCAGTTAGTATGGTGGTAGAGTATCTTGGCAGGAAAAAGATGATGGCTGAGAAGTGTAGAAAGAGACTTGCGCAGGAGATTCGATTTATTAACAGACTGATAAAGGGAAAGAAGAGATGATGAGCAAGAAGGAAACATACAAGAACATACTCCTAGGAAGCCTTAAATTCCTTAATGGTGTATATAAGATAATTACAGCAACTCTTATCTTATATAATACCTGCCAGTGTAAGAGGAGAACTGGAAATCAGGATAATCAGAAGCAGTAGTATGTGGTTAGGTAAAAGCTGTATGAACTTAACTACGTAAGGTGTTTTCTACTGTGGAGGTTATTCAGTGGGGTCTCAGTAATATATTTTACTTATGAGGCCCTTAATATTTTTTTTCGTCCTCTAGATCCCTTATAGGTATGAGAAATGATAAGTTGATAAAGTATCTTAGAGTAAACAAAAACTACTCGTTTATGTTGGGAAATTTTTTGATTCCTAAAGGTATAATGACTATTAAGGGGAATAAACATGACTTAGAGCAAAGTAGGGAAGATAATCTAGTTCAAGGGAGCGCGTGGTCTCCATATTTTCAGAATTTTCTAGATACGAAGCATAAAAGTATAGGTTATATTAGAGAATTTCCTATCATAATAAGAGACCAGACTCTTTGGGGATCTATGTGCGATATACACAGCGTCCCACCTAACTTACGACCCAGAAACTATTTTTTAGCAGACTATCTCATATATAACTACAATTTTCTGGTAGAAATAGATAGTCAATATCATAATGAAGAATACGACAATGCTAGAGATGATTATATTAAGAGAGGTTATGGACTAGATACCTTGAGATTTTACGAATACGGAAGAAATAAGTATCAGAAGTTTTCAAATGATTTTCAATTCTTAGTGAATTTCTGCAGAAACTCTGGAGCTATACCGGTAGATTTTAACTACGATCAATTAATTATTGATTATTTCTTACAGAAAAATAGTAGGGTTATTTCTGTATATGATAAGATAGAAAACTTATTGGCAACTAAAAAACTAAAGACTATAGTATTAAACAATAAAAATCTAAGTATCCCAGAATTTGTTCAATTACAATACGGTATTAATTACTTAGAAGAACTTGTAAATTACTTTAAGTTCTCTTATAATGTAAATGTAATTCTGGTGACCTAGATTCCTTAATAATGAAAGAGGTGCAGTAATCCATAATGGTACTGTATAGGCTTAGTTTTGCTCAGTTTTATGAGTCTCATATCTTATTATAAGATATGCTTAATTAGTCACGAGACGCTGAGATACCCTAGAGCGATAAAGGTGAGCTATGTATGACAGGAGACCTTTCATAGTCGATTATGTTTAGGTTACGGTACTGGTAGAGATAGGGAGTCGAAAGGATAGTTAATTCGATGCCAGCAACGTCAATAAGGCTGGAAACGATCATAGGGTTAACTAGCTCCCAGTCGTTTATTTTTTTTTCGTTCTCTGATTGATTATAAAGCCTTAGATTCCTTAATAGTGAGATGAAAGTATATGAGTGTACACTTAGTAGAAGTATATGAACAGTCTCAGGTATGCATAATAAAAACAGGGGCATGGGAGTCTTGATAGTGAGAGACCATGTGGCTTTAATTTACACTCAGTTTTATAAGGCCGTCTTACCTAATACTGAGGAACCCTTGTAGCGATATAGGTTAGCTATGTACGTCAGGAGATCTAGTGTAGCATACATCACTTAGATTACGGTACTAGTAGAGGTGAAGAGTCGAAAGGATAGTTGCTTTTGAGTAGCTAGCTCTTCGCCATTTTATTTTTTTTTCATTTCCTCTAGAATCCTTATATGTGATTAAAAAAGGATTCCGTAAGTCCTGGAGTAGATGTTCTATCTAAGATAGGAGTATCTCAAGAAAATAACATTGCGGTTCAAATGCCTTCTATTCCTTATATGTGAATAGAAAAGGATTCCGTAATTCCTGGAGTAGATGTCCTATCAACAGCCGATAGGGGAAAGAGGTAAATCGGATGGATGAATTTTGCCTAGTTTTATAGTTCAAATTATCTAATACTAGGATACCCTTGTAGCGAAATAGGTAAGCTAAGTATGTCAGGACCACTTAATAGGTATACATTAATTGTGGTTTACGGTACAGGTAGAGATAGGGGTAGTGTATAGTTATTTTAGTGTTATATACTATCCCAGTCGTTTATTTTTTTGCTCGCCCTAGAATCCTTACTAGTATGAAGAAAAAGAAAAAAGTGTATAAAGTTTATCTAGGTTGGGATAAGCAAGTATTAGACAGGACATTTGCTAGAGAGGCAGATGCAATTAATTATGCGAATGAGCTAGCAGTTGATACATTGGTTGTGTCCACTGTAAAATAAGAATTAGTAGTAGAATAGTAGTGATATTATTCTACTCTTTTTTGTTGCCCTAGAATCCTTATATGTGACAATATGTAATTAGTGTATTACAATGTTACAATTCATGGTATAGGTAGTTCCTGGCTAGTCTGAGATAGATTGGCCAGGTTTTTATTTTCCTCTTGATTCCTTATGGTTGTGTAGGTAGTATAAAACCTAACTATTGAATAACCTAAAACAGTTTCAACCAAGCTTGTCCGTGAGGGATAGGCTTGGATTTTTATTTTTTCCCCCTAAAATCCCCTAGATCCCTTATTAATGAAAAGGAAATATTGTTCAGATTATAATTAGTTTTGTTTCAGATCTGGCGAGGTCAAAATATTCTAGCTTGTTCGTGGTGAATAGGCTAGCTTATTTTTTTTTCTAGCTCGCCCTAAATCCCTTATATGTATAGAATAATATTAACATTAACAATTATTAGATTATGAGAAAATTAATTATTATGTTCTTGGCAGTTATGTTGTCAAGTATTAGTGTGTGTGGTCAGAATGTAGTTGACCCAATTAGTATACTCTGTAATCCAAAGAGTACTGATTTTTATGTATTAAAGACGGGTAAGTATCCGACAAATTTTAGGACTGCTCTTAGGTTTAGGAAGTTGAGCAGTGATAGTTGTGCCGTAGATTTTATATTTGCGGAGCTTAATGGCAGTGATTATTCAGAGTTTGATTATACAGATAGAAAAGCTAATATTAACTCTGTTTTTGCTTACGCTATTTTTGACGGTAGTGGTGAGGTTGCACTGATGGGGAAAGATGATAACCCAACCTATATAACGATAGGTGATTATAAGTATAGAATGATATCATTTAATATTGACTCGGAGAACGCAAGGGGTTTTTGTGAAAATAGATTTATTCTTAGGGTACTTAGGTTATACTTTAGAGACTCATTTGGTAGTTTTGATTATAGGAATGACACTGGCAAAGATAGAGCTGATATTGTAATTGGCCCTGATGAAATAGGGTTGTTGGAATTATACGGACAACTGAGAAAGATCCTAAATAATTAGCAGGAATGGAGAGAGGAATTACGTTATGTAGTTTCTCTCTTTTTTTGTTTCCCCTTGATTCCTTAATAGTGAGAATTGTTTTATCGATTAGTAGTATCTTTCTGAAGGCCGAGCGAGGTCTTGATTAGTTAACACTCTAACCTGTCCGTGATGGATGGGTTAGTTTTTTCTTCCTCTTAATACCTTATTGTTAGAAGAATGAATAGGAAAGTTAGTAATTGGGGATGAGAAATTTAGAACTTAAGATAGTAGAGAACTTAGTTGCACATAGTTTTTTCCTAGTTCTTCCTGTTGAGCTGACTGTACCTAAGAGTAAGTTGTCAGACCTATTTATACATTATTCGAGGTTTGGGCTGGGTTTTGGTTTCTTCGGTTCAAAACTCTTAAGGGATAATATAGGAGAAGAAATAAGCAAGGGTGATAATGTCCGGATAAATGTTGGGATTCAAATACAACATGCAGACTATACAATAAGCCCTGGGAAAATAATCACAACTAAGAAAATAATAAACTGTCTCAGAGAAGGCGAAGTTTGTTATGAGTATAGTAATATGAGTAGATATAATAGTGATAATATAGTTAGAGGTTTGTTGAGTGATGACGAGTGGAGGTTTGAGAAGAGATTTGTTAGAATAGATACAAGTACAATCCTCTCCAAATCAGAAACACCATTCACTAAGCTAATTAGACATTTATGGTTAGATTATGAAGGAAGAGATAACACTTAAAGTAGTAAGAGAGTTAACAAAAGAATATTGTCACCTAGTAGTACCAGTAAGGCTTTTAATACCTGAAGAAATATTATACGATGTAGTACGAGTCTATGAGTGTGGTATTATGACGTTTAATACTTCTAATGTTTATGAGGATGAAGTTGTAGATAAGCTATTAGAGAAGTCGGCTAGGGATTGGTCAAATAGTAGGAAAGAAGAGCTAGTGAGGTGTTTGGTTGTTTCCTATAAGTACATGCAAGATCCGTGTCCAGGCAAGATAATACTGGGGAAAGATGTAATAAGGCTTCTACAGCACGGAAGGTTATTATGCAATAGAATATTTAATCTTTCTGAATATGAGAGTGATGATATATTTGCTTTTATTCATAGTAATAATACAAGGATTGAAAAAGTAAGTGTCATGGTAGATACAAGTAAGATATTTACAGACCCTGATGATTCGCTTACTAGATTAATCAAGGGCCTATATCATCTTACTAAGTGGAATAAACTTGAATGAATACCTGGTTTTAATAATCCCAGGTACTTTATTTTTTTTTCTTGTTGTACTTTTAACATAAACACTCCGACCAATCCCTTAATGTTGAGATAAAAAATTTATTAACTAAACTTTATTTATTATGAAAAAATCTTTATTATTATTAACTTTGGTATTGATTACATCAATTAATTGCTTTGGACAAACGGGGAATTTTGAAAGAAGTAAGGAAGGGGAGTTCACTTTTGAATACGCTCATCTATCTGGGGTTGTTCCTGATGATATAGAAGAAGAGGTAACACTATCTTTACAATTGAAGTTAATCAGAAGTGAACCAAAACTTAAATTTTTTATAGCTAGATATAATAATAGGAATACGTGCAATTATATTCTTATAAATGGATATAGAATAAATATAGTAGATATAATAGGATTTACTATTACTACTCCAAGTGGATCTATTATATGTAAAGACTTTAACAATAAACAAAAAGGTGATGTAATGAGGGATGAATTTTTAGAAGAACATACATACAATGAACTAAATCTTAAGTTAAGTCAGATAGATTTAAAAATACTAAGAAATCTCCCAAATTCAGGTTTTAAGTTAGAAATGTTAGTAAATCATTACAACAATAGTTTTCAAAGTATAGAACTTAAACCTAATAATTTAACAAAGGTTTCAGCCATTCTATCTAATAGTGCAAGACAGTTAGAAATTCTAAAAGATTTGAACCTATAATCTTATATCATAGGGGGGAGTTGGCAGTAATTGTTAACCCCTCTTTCTTTCCATTATTCTCACGTTGATGCCTTAATAATAGAATGAAAATTAAAAAATATATGATAGAAAGATTTGTAAGAGAAAATTTTAAAAACATTAGCCTGTATTATACTGGAATTATTCTAGATAGTACAGAAGAGAATCAAGACTACCTACATAAGCTATTAGTAAGTGATATAGTACTAAGGATGAAAATTGCAGGTACTGTGATTATTGCTGGAGTGATCTTATTTACAGTGTGGTACTTTTTTATATTGGAGGTTGCAAGATGTCAAGGAAATTAACAACTGAAGAATTCGTCCAAAAAGCTAAAGAAAAACATAATGGCAAGTATGACTACAGCAGAGTAGAATACAAGGATAGTAAGAAGAAGGTTTGTATTATATGTAAAGAAGATGGACATGGGGAGTTTTATCAAAGACCCAATGATCATATTAGAGGATGTGGTTGTCCTATGTGTAAAAGTATTGCTGTTGGTGATAGACGTAGGTCATCTACAGAAAAGTTTATTAGAACGGTCAGCGAATTACATAACGGCAAGTATGATTATAGTAAAGTAGAGTATAAGAATAATACTACTAGAGTTTGTATTATTTGTCCTACTCATGGGGAATTCTATCAAACACCTAATAGTCACTTAAACGGTAATGGCTGTTCTAAATGTGCGGGGAATACTAAACTAACCTCCGATGACTTTAGATACAGGGCAACCAAAATACATAACGGCAAGTATGATTATAGTAAAGTAGAGTATAAAAATTCTACTACTAAGGTTTGTATTATATGTCCCGAACACGGAGAATTCTATCAATTAGCCAATTCGCATCTTCAGGGCTCTGGCTGCTCTAAGTGCATTAAAAATCTCAAATTAACAACTAGAAAGTTCATTGAAAAAGCTGAGAGTGTGCACGGAGATAAGTATGACTATAGTAAGGTGGTATATGAAAATTATACAACACCTGTCGAGATTTTCTGCAAAGTACACGGCTACTTTAGTCAAAAACCTATCAACCACCTCCAAGGTTGTGGTTGCTCAAAGTGTAATTATTGTTTCCCGGTTGACTCTAAGCTATCACTACTTAATGATTCTGATGTTGAGAACTTATCGGTTCATCAGATCCTTGAATTAATTGGTCAAAACTTATTACCGGCCGATTTTAAAGTCCTAACTAAATCTGCAGGCGATAGTAAGGATAGAAGAGATGACATCAATAAGCTCAGGGAATCAATTGGTAGTGGAGCAGAAGAGAATGAAACGGCCGAAGAAGAGCAGGTATTACAAGAGGAACAGCTAGAATTTGAAGACGCACAAACAATCGCCGCAGATGATCAAAGTGACAGTCTCCTCAATGTTCTCCCTGACCTAGTAACAAAAGAATTAAAGACCTATGATAAGTACTTTGTATCCAGCGGCGAAAAGGGTGCGTACCTATTAAAGGAGTCAATTAATAAGATATGGAACTGTGTATTATCTAGCGAGTCATATTTAGAGACAGTTAAGGTGTTGAGAGAGTCTAGTGGTCCGTGGTTAACTTATGTCCTGGATACTTTTATGATGGAATATAAGAGTGTCCAGAATGAGAGGGTTGGTCCAGATTATAAGTTCGAATACCCACCTAGTCTCATGCAGAAGTTAATGTCATACAGAATTGCCACTAATCCTTACTATGGAAATTGGTGTGGTACTGGTGCAGGTAAAACTAATGCTTTTCTCATCTCCTCTCGTAGAATTGATGCAAGGGTTACTGTATGTGTATGTCCAAATGCGGTGGTTGAAACAATAAGAAAATCAATCCTCCGTGTTTATCCTGAGAGTACTATCATTATTCCAAAGTCCCTAGATGATATAACCAGCTATGATAGGTCTAAGTATAATTATGTCATCCTTAATTATGAAAAGTTCTGTCAGTCATATTCTCCTGCCCTTGTCGATAAATTAGTGAGCCTTAACCAGATTGACTTCCTATGTTTCGATGAGGTACACAGAGCTAAGAATGACCTGTCTAGTATTAATCAGAACTTGACTAATCTTCGTATCTTAGGTGGTGAGAAAAATCCAGGCATGAGAGTCCTAGGTATGACAGCAACACCACTTATTAATAATCTTAGTGAGGTTAGAAACTTGCTAGAACTCATAACAGGTACCTCATTTGAAGATATCATGCCAACAAATCTGGTAACCATCAACAATATTCACAATGCGTATAAGTATTTGATGTTATATGGATTTAGATATGTACCAGACTATAAGATTAATTGTATCGAAGAGAAGGTAGATATCGATGGTACTAAGGAGCTTGCAGAGAAGTTAGTAGGATTTGAGAATAGTGAAGTTGGGGATATTGAAGGACGTATGATTTCTGTTAAGTATGAAGGTATTAGGTCTCATATCAAAAAGTACAGAACTATTATCTATACTCAGTTCATTAAAAATATTCTTCCTCGCATTAAAGAAGAGCTTAGGAAGGATGGTATTACGTTCAGAGAGTATACAGGTGAGATTGATTCAGTGGAGAGAGATTCGATTGTTTCAGATTTCGCCCAGCATAAGTTTGATGTTATCTTAGCATCTTCTCCGATTACTACTGGTGTTGATGGCCTGCAGAAGATATGTGACACTATTATAATCCTGTCACTTCCTTGGACCAATGCAGAGTATGTACAATTGGTTGGTAGAATTAATCGCCAAGGTTCAGAATTTGGTAGTGTTAAGATAGTAGTTCCGCAGGTTAAGATCAAGATGAATAATGGTAAGGAGTGGTCTTGGGATGATAAGAGATTTAGAATTATCAAGACTAAGCGTACACTATCAGATGCAGTAGTTGATGGTAGGTTTGCAAGTATATTTAGCCTCAATAGATCAAAACTACTAAGAGATGCAGTTGAGTCACTTAGAGAGGGTATTCAAGATTTTACCATCACTAGAAAGAAACTTGAGGTGGAAGTGGTTGAGACTAAGATAAGAGAATATAGTAGTGAGTCAATCATAACTAGTACACATCAGAAAGCTAGCACCTCCACCTCTCAAAGAATGCATGAGTGGTTTGGCGAAGACAAGTCAAGATGGAAAGATTATCACAAAGTCAGAGAAGAAAACGTAAAAGACTGGGTAGAAAATCCTATTACTGTTATTGCGGAGAGACTAAATGAAAATCCGGGACAGACAATAGCAGATCTTGGTTGTGGTATGAATAGGCTGAAGGACCTAGTGAAGAATTATAAGGCCTGGTACTCATTTGATCATTGTGCAGTAGATCCTAGTGTAGTAGAGGCAGATTGTTCAGACTTACACGAATACTTAGGAGATGAAAGTGTAGATAGTGCTGTTTTCTGTATGTCATTATGGGGAACGAACTACCTAGACTCAATAAAAGAAGCACATAGGTATTTAAAGACAGGTGGTACTCTTTATGTAGTAGAGCCTAAGGAAAAAGTAGATCAATCAGTCTTACTAGGTGAGGTGGTACAACTTGGATTTAACCTAACAAACTTAGTACTGGAAAGAAATGGTAAGACTTATTTTGAGTATAAGAAAGTAAGGTAGACTTGATTATAGAGATTAGTATTTACTAGTCTCTATTTTTTTTTTCGTCCCTATTAATCCCTTAGTAGTGTATGGAGAAGTCAAGAGTATATGTAATAAGAGATAGGCATGGAAGAGTTGATAGATTATATTTTTCAACCACACTCCTATATAATAAAGAGCTATTAGACCTATTCTATGAAGGAGTTAGTGGGTATTATCCAGATGACGTGAGTGGTTATATTAGAAATCAAAAGGAACTAGTACGGAGAGAGTTTTTTATATGTCTTGACCTAGCCGATTTCGTGATAAGTACTAACAAGATTACTACTAAGAAGGTGGTTAGATATTACCTAGAAAATGGCAGACTTCCACCTAGATTTAATAGTCTCATAAAAAATCCACAACGTTTATGGCCAATTATTGAGTCCTATATTCCGTATAATAGAGTGGAGCAGTTTGATCTTGACATAGAAAGAAATCAAATATTAAATCAGGAAGGCTCAAGAGGTAGGTACTTTAAATTTGTGAGGAAGATATTTCATTTCAGTAAACCTAATAACAGAGAGTAAGATAGGATAAATCTTCTCTCTTTTTTATTTTCCCCTAGATCCCTTATATATGTTGAAAGGAGGGGTATTTACTACCTCTTCTTATTGTAAAATCTTAAATTAATTGAATATGAATGATAAAAGGCTACTTAGATTTTTAGAGAGAGGTAGTGATTATTGTTTTAGTTTGAAGGGTTATAAGGTACCTAAAAAATTAGAGACCAATAATGATTATGATATTGACCTAAAAGATAATAGGTTAGATGAACTAGGTCAAGGTAGTGCGTGGTCTCCTAAATTTAGAAAAGTTCTAAAGGAGGAGTTTCCTATGCTACAAAGAATTAGAGAGTTTCCATTTATTATACGGAGTGCGAAAACTTGGAAGAATCTTTGCTGGAGTCATGGGGTTTCGAGGGATGATTTTCTAGGAAGAAATTATTTCTTTGCTGATTACTTTTTCCCGGACTATAATTTGATAGTAGAAATAGACTCCAACTATCATGACCAAAATTACGACAGGGCAAGAAATGAGTACTTGAATATTATGTTTGGTATTCACACACTTAGATTATTTGAGTTTGGAGTTACGCCAGGATGTCAAACATTACAAGTAAATGATTTCATGCTGACCTTGACCAAGTTAAGATATGTAACACCAGTAAGAATAGATTACAGTGAACTCATCTTGTATATGTTCTATAAGGAAAATGAAGATATTATGGAAATCCTAAATATTATAGAGGCAAACCTAAAGTGCTCTGTGGATGGTATTTTTGACGCAAGTGGTTATCAAGGATACATAGGTAACTTAGAAACACTAAAAAGGGTTAGTGACATAATAGAGGGAACCTATGGAATAAAGGTAGTTATGAAGGCTTGGGGAAATTATTGCATCTGAAAAGCCATCGATTCCTTATAAGTGTATATACAGGGAAATACGAAATTCCTGGAGTAGAAGGCCCGGTTTTAAAGGCAACTGGGGGAAAGAGGTAATCGTGTTGATGAATTTTGATTGTTTTATAGTCACAGTGTCTAAAACAATACACCCTGGTAGCGATGTAGGTAAGCTAATCACTTAGGACAATGTATACTTTAACAGGTACCGGTATACATAGTTACGGTGTGGTAGAGATAGAGGGTTGACCATATTTGAGTCTAACTATACCCTCTGTCGTTTTTTTTTATTTTTCTAGTATATATGGAGGGTGTATCTGAGAAGCCTTGTATTCCTTATATATGTACAAGTGGAGCACGAAAGTCCTGGAGTAGAAGGCCCGGTTTTAAAGGCAACTGGGGGAAAGAGGTAATCGTGTTGATGAATTTTGATCGTTTTATCGTCACTGCAGTCTATAAACGATATACCCTGGTAGCGAGATAGGTAAGCTAATCACTTAGGGCTGTACGCTTGGTAAGTTTATCGGTGTAATACAGTTCCGGTGTGGTAGAGATAGGGAGTCGCAAGGAGTAGGTGTCTGTTACAAGCCCCGCTCCCTGTCGTTTTTTTTTCGTTCCCTAGCCTTCAGTTTCCTTATTGGTGGGAAAAATTTATTATAATATGGCAAAAAGTAGGAAGAAAAAGGAGAACATTGTAAAGAGAATAACATTGCAACTTGATAGAATTAAGTTCGATAAGAAGACAACGTTAACTTGTGCATATATACCTATTACCTTAAGACTACCTAACATAGACATTATCAATTCCTATGTAGTGAGTCATGGTACAATTGGTGTTAGGGCGTACAGAAAAACATCTCAACTAATAGAGAGTGGTAAGTTTAGTATTACTGAGATTCGTGATTTTTCAAAGCTAGACAAGGAAGACTTAACTGACTATAACCTCTATCTCTGTCTAGTATTGAGTGATGCAAGTAGGTATTCACAGAGGGCTAAGAAAATATCTCTCCTACAAAACAAGATAGATCCTATATTCGTTGCGGAGCCTGAACTTGAGAGTAGTAGGGGTAGGATTTATTATAGTGTGTATCCCGTTAAACTATCAAGAAAGGTGGACATCGACTTTGACTACACTGCATATGTAAAAGCAGTTAAGGATAAGTTCGGATATGGGTATGTACTGTATAAAATATTAAAGCACTTAGCATGGCAGTAAATCCCTTATATGTGGAGCAATGTAGGTTGCTTGCACTTTCTAGTTATTTAATTAGTTTATTGTCTATCGATTCTTGCTTGTCTGTGAAGATGAGCCAGATTTTTTTTGCACCTTGAGATCCTCTAATTACCTTAACTATGTAATAAAGAAAATGTTGTATTATATTTGATTGATTTACTATTGACTAGCTTGTTCGTGAGGATGGGCTAGTCATCTATTTTCCCCTTGATTCCTTATTAGTGAAGATAATAAAGCTGTATTTAATATTTTTAACTTCATTATTTTAATAAACCTAACTGGTCTGTGATAGATCGGTTAGGTATTTTATTTCCCTCTCAATTCCTTAATAGTGTTGATGATATAATATAAGTTTTGTGCGTGCTAGCTTGTCTGTGATAGATAGGCTAGCAATTTTTCAAAACCCCTAGAATCCTTATAGTTGAGAAATAAGTTTTAAGTTATTAGATGGTTTGTGCCTAACTTGTCCGTGATGGATAGGTTAGGTCTTTTATTCTGCCCTAGATTCCTTATAGTTGAGAAAATGTTTAAGTTAATATTTAAGTTACCTAGCTAGTCTGTGAAGATTGGTTAGGTATTTTATTTTGCCCTAGATTCCTTAATAATGTTAAGTATTTATTTAGTTATCGCATTGTATTTGATCTAACTTGTCCGTGATGGATAGGTTAGATTTTTTTACTCCTCGATTCCCCTGATTACCTTATATGTGGAAAAGTATTTTATAACTCTGTTTATATTTATTTAAGTTTTATTATACCTAACTTGTCTGTGAAGATGGGTTAGGTTTTTATTTTCCCCTCAATTCCTTAATAGTGTAATAGATTATTTATAGCTCTTTTTAAATATATTAGAACTCTGGCCTAGCTTGTTCGTGAGAATGAGTTAGGCATTTTTTCGTCCCTCATGCCCTAGTTCTCTTATAATTGATACTATTGTTTTTAACATGTATATAATTCAGTCTGGCCTAACTTGTCTGTGATAGATAGGTTAGGTTTTTTTGTTCGCCCTAGAATCCTTATATGTGATAATAAATCAACAATGTCAAATTGGGAGGAGTTGTGGTTGTATTTTTGTGTTACATGCCACCTCTTCCCTTTTTATTTTTAATTATTATGATAAATTGGAAAAAAGTAAAGCTTAAATTTTTGTATTGGCTCTATTATAAAATGGGCCTAAAAAATCCAAGTAGTGCAATTGAGCTCTTACAATCAGATTTAGATGTAGCAGCTCAATATTCAAGACTTGTACAGACTTTTAAATTAACCGGACTCTGTAACAATTATCTTAAGTCTGTCTCTGAATCTTATCTCATTGCTGTTATTGTTAGATCAGCAGAATTAATACTAGGTAAGACGTTGAGAATTGTAGACTTGAGCAGGGAAGATTTGAAACAGATCATTGAATTAGTTGTGGGTCCTGTGTCGATCTATAATAATGCCGTATATATTCGAAGTAAGGATGAGATAGTAGACTTCGATGAGGACGGCGCAGATAAGATCGAAGACTATACCCACATGTTATTTTCAATGGCAAAGCTTATGGTCTGTGAGTTATTGTTTACTAAGAGGAGTGACTTGTAGTGGTAATAATTGTAGCTAGTCCTATCTATTATCCTTATTGTTGTATGAATATTAATTTTAAAAATAATATGGCAACGTACAAGATTTCAATTAAGCAAGGTAGTAAGTTTAATGAGGAGTATTTCATGGACAACTTACAAGAACTTTGCACAAGATTTGGAGACAGTGATGCAGTGATTGAGAAGATGGAAGAGGAGGACCAGGGATGAAACAATACTTAGAGTTAATCGATCGTGTTGTCAAGTATGGTAATCTTGAGGAGCATGATAGAACTGGTGTAGGTACTTTAAATCTGTTCAGTGAGAAGATGGTATTTGACTTATCGACAGGCAAGTTTCCTCTCCTCACTACTAAGAAGGTATTTTTCAGGGGAGTGATAGAGGAGTTATTATTTTTCCTCCACACTGACGGTTATAGCATTGATTACTTAGTGGATAGAAACATTCATATCTGGGATGCATGGCCACCTAGTAGAGAGTCTGGTAAGTTTATTCCCTATGCTAGATTTTGGAGACACTACCCTAAGTTCAATAGCAAGAATGAATATATCGGGGAAGTTGATCAGATTGGGGAGATGATAAAACTTATTAAGGAGGAGCCAAGTAGTAGACGTATTATAGTTGACTCTTGGAATGCAGGTCTTAATCATGATGCCGTCCTAACTGCCTGTCATAACTTCTTTCAGATCTATGTAAGGGGTGAGTACTTGGATATGAACTTGAGTGTGAGGTCTAATGATTTATTCTTAGGCTGTCCATTCAATATTGCATCTTACTCTCTCCTACTTATGATGATTGCACAAGTAACGGGAAAGAAACCTGGGAAACTCTATTATAATATTGGTATTGCGCATGTCTACCTGAATCATACGGAGCAGATTAATGAGCAACTAACAAGAGAACCTAGAGAATTACCGGTTGTGAAAATTAATCCAGGGGTGACTAGTATTGATGTTTTTAAGATAGATGATTTTGAATTAGTTGGTTATAATCCATGGCCAGCAATAAAAGGTGAAGTAGCAGTATGATTGGAAACAGTTTAATTCACATTATCGTAGCAATTGATGATAATGGTGGTATTGGAAAAGATGGTGGTCTCTTGTTTCATAATAAAGAAGATATGAGACAGTTTAAAGAGAAAACAATGGGCCACGCAGTAGTAATGGGAAGGAAGACATTTGATTCTTTGCCAGGTGGTCCATTAGAAGGTAGAACTAACATAATACTAACAGAGAATGATATACCAGGTTGTGTTTGTATGAAGAACCTGAATGATCTGATTGAGTATATTAAGTCTTGTGATGAAGCGAATGTCTTTATAATAGGTGGTGCAAGTGTATATAAGCAACTCCTAGAATATACAGACATTATTCACCTCACTAGATTCCATACCACTAAGGAAGCAGACACATACCTTCACTATTCAAAACTTGTAGAGGGCTTTGACATGTTTTATAAGTCAGGTTTCTACAAGGACGACGAAGGTATTAAGTATGAATTCGAAACTTACATAAACAGATGCTCAAATGCCCGATCTGCAGTCATGAATTTACTGACAAAGGTGAAATAGAAGATCACCTCAAGAACACTCATTTCTTAGATATGGCGGTCTACTATGAAATGGACCTCCGTGAGAATGAGTACTGCTATAGATGTGGTAATTCAAGACATCCACTAACATACTTAGACCCCACTGGTTTTAAAGTACCATGTTGGGATTGCTTGAAGGATGATAGGTATGAAAAGCCACAAGCAATAGAAACAATTAGAAGAGCAATTGTAGATCATTATGTAACCGTTAAGGATGACAGGTACCTACAAATGTTCTTAGTTGACAAGATCTTTTTCAACAACACACTACCTCATACCTACGAAGAGTTCAAGGCAGTTCTCAAGAGGTTACAGAAGGTGTATAGTATAGATAGAAATAAGATCTGGTTCCCTGATTTTATTCCTGGCTACCCTAAGATATTTAGTAGAGATAATATTGGCGGTCTTAAGATAGTACCAGTCAATGATCTTTATGTGATTGATAGTGGTAAGTCAGAGATAAGGGTAAACGATAAGTACGTTATTAAGTATGCAGATATTATACCTTACGATCAAAGACATCATAGTAGGTATAACCTGTTTAACTTAAAGACTGAGACTAGAAATACTAAGAGACTAAGGCTAAAAGAGTCAAGTCCCGATAAGTGTATTAAGTTTTATAATAGGTTGAATGAACAGTATAATTCAATCTTTGAGCTAACTGACATAGAGGGTAATCCAATTCTCTTTAGTGGGCTGTCTGAACTTGATAAGGTGGTAATAAAACTAGTCTTACTGAGGAATAAATCTTTCTTCAGGCTACTTATCGACTTAATAGATGAGGTCTTAAGAAATGTAGGTATCCTTAGTGATCCTGTGTTCTTAAGAAATACAGTAACTGTTAATCCTGGGTGTGATTTAAGGCTTCACTTGTCTTGGTTACCTGAGGAGACGAGGGAAAACTATATTAACATTTCAATATTATGACAAAGTTTAAAATAGAGGGAACCTGTATTGATACCTCTACAATGAAGGGGTATGTACCAGCAGCAGTCCTAGGGAGTAGTTTTGATTATATCTTAACTTCTATACCCGCTAATAATGACGTCTTAATAAAAGATTACGTAGAGTCATTCAAGCTAACTGGTGCTAAGCTGGTTGTTCATGCTAGTCACTTAGATGGTCTTTGTGATACTGTTAAGAGTCACCTTGATTTAATAGGGAGAGATTATGTTGATATCTTGCTGATCGATTCAAAGGCGGATTGGAAGTTGGCTGGGTCTGAGGTAGTAGGTCTTGGTGATCGTTGTAAGGCTTGGGGAATTATGGAGCCTGAGTCTGTTGAAGAGGTTAAGAAGATAATTGAGACCTTAGGCAGTGATAGTATCGTGAAGTATATTGCGCTGACTATTAACCCGCTTGAATTTAACCTGGACTTGATCAATTACTGTACTGATAATGGTATACTGGTGATAGGTCTTAATCCACTTGGCGGGTATTTATCAGCGCCTAGAAATATCACGGCCTTCACTGTACCTTATCTTCTTGGTTTCTCTGCATTCTACTCTGATATTACTATGATTAGTGGTAGAAACTTAGATACAGCCGACAATGATTCACTTTACTTGAGCGGATTGAAAGGTAAGGATGCAGGAAATAACTACGTCCTCAAGAAATCAACAAATAAACCAGTAAAAGGTGTTAGTCAGGCGGTATTTACATCATTCAAACTAAAGGATGAGATTATACCATACGATGATCCTACTATGTGTTTATATGCAGATCAGATGGTACTTGAAGTTGGTAAGCCTAGTAAGAAACTTAAGAAGACAGAACCAGTACAGAGACCACCAAAGGATACAGATGATGTAGTACTGCCAGGTGAAACTGATAGCTCTGATAGTAGTAAGTTTGTTGAGCAGGCTAATCACTTACTGAATATCTTACACTTACCATCAGATGGAGACGAGAGTAGTAAGTTTGCAGTGGCCAAGTATAAACTACTAGATCTGATTAAGTGCGATTTCAGTAGTGCAGTTTGGTCGTATGATTTTTCTATGATTGGTAAGTCTGTTATGATGGTCCTACTCACTAGAAAGCCTGTAAAGAAGGGTATGTTGTGGTGGAAGAAAGAAATACCAGGTGACTTAAGGACATTCTATCTACTGCAGAAAGAAGGTAAGTTTGTGTTCCGTGAGATTTTTGATGATCCAGAACCTGAACCTAACGAAACTGCATCTACAACAGATTAGATTCCTTATATGTGAGTAATTCCTATTTTGTGTTAGGAACTTACTCAATGAGAGAAATTATATGTTATTAATTATAAAATTATTTAGTAAACATGAGAATTTATAACGGAAAGAACTCACAGGTAGAATTACCACTTGCAACACAGAGGATTACGATTGGTCCTAATTCAGTGTCAAAAGACATTATGCCAAATGTAGAAATGTTACAACTTATTTCTACTAGTTTTGTTGATACTGAGATCGCATTGATTGTATCAGGTCCATCAGAACTTAATCTTTGTGCAGGTGTTCCAGCATGTACACCTCTTGTAGTACAGAGCTTAGATGAGGCTGTTATTCGCTTCAAAGGTACAGCACCAGAGAAGAAGGAAGAGAAGCCAGTCGTTGAAGAGCCTAAGAAAGAAGAGGTAGTAGTGGAAGAGGTACCTGAAAAGAAGGTAGATGAGAAGAAGCAAGAAGAAGAGGTAAAGCCAGAACCAACAAAGAAGGCTGCACCAAAGAAGAATGCTAAGAAATAAGACTACCTAAAGTTAACGAAGTCTTTGGGGGAATAATTAAGTTCTCTCA
>ERZ773061.374-NODE-374-length-18592-cov-7.090953_pt1 | contig 18592 bp, 12 predicted proteins | sample MGYA00580627_ERZ773061 | MGnify/ENA primary metagenome ERZ773061 (study PRJEB29015, sample SAMEA2738119) | human oral metagenome | biome: human oral; feature: human-associated habitat; material: saliva | place: China | collected 2223 ...
CTTTTATAATTTTATTATCTTCTTATAGTATGTTATATATTACAAGAGAAAAGATAAAATCTAAAAATAAAAGATTGTTTAGTTATATTGTTAATATAATAATAACTATAATACTCTTAATTGTAACTGGCATAAATTTCTTAAAAGATAATACTACTACAAACAGTAGAAATTCTATTACTTCAACAAAAGCTACTAAAGTTGTATCTAATAGAGATGATTCAACTAAAGAGAATTTTACTAAAGAAGGTGCTTTAGAAGCTGCTACTAATATGTTAAAATCGTTTGCTGTTGACCCTTCAAATAAAAACAAATCTATTGATGATAGAATGAAAAATATAGAAAAAGATTCTAAAATAGATGGATATGTAACTGATACTGCAAAGAGCTATCTGTATTTAAAAGATTTTATGGATAAATCTGAAGGCTACACAAGTTCAAGTATGGCAATATTAGCTATAATTAAAAACTTGGACAGCTTAGGCAATACCAATTTAGAACCTGTATCAAATGATACACAATACATATATTTTGATAAAGATACAAGAATTGCTCAGATTCCATTAGATTATTATACTGGAATAGGTGGAGCAATTTCATTAGAAATGATTTATATAAATGAAAAATGGGAATTATCACCATATTCATTATTACAATCTATACAATTATCTAATTCTAAAAATAATCAAAATACTATACCAAGTTCTTCTTCGTCAAAATAAAAAAAGAATAAACTTTAAGTTTATTCTTTTTTATTGTGTACAATCGTAAAATGTATGCGTTAAATCGTTCATAGCAGCTGCGTAATGCTGTAAAAAAGAAGTTTTGATTAATGTATCAAGAATAAAGCAAAACAGCTTAGAGTCGCTTATTTTTAATTCTAAAAATAGAATAATAAAAATATATACAAAAGGTAAAAGGAGTATAAGTCTTTGATACTAAAAAAAATAATAATAGAAAACTTTAGGTCACATGAATACTTAGTATTTGAACCTGCTTTAATAGGAGTAACTGCAATCTCTGGAGAAAATGGTGCTGGAAAATCAACCATAGTAGATGCTTTTGCTTGGTCAATTTTTGGAACAAGACCTCAAGGACTTAGAAATAAGGACTTTATAAGAGAAGGTGTAGATGCAAAGGAAGAAAAAGTTCAAGTTACATCGTTTATAAAAGTTGGAAATACAGATTTTAAAATTAGAAGAAGACTTACTACAAATGAGGGAACTTGTGAATGTAAAGTATATTCTTTTAATCATGAATTAGGAGATTGGGAATTTGAAACGGGGCCAGCTGTAAGTCATGCTGAATCTTTTATTAGAAATATATTAAATACTGATGAAAAAGGTTTCTTATCATCAGTGTTTATCCAACAAAAACAAGTTGACCAAATTATATCAGCACCTGCAAAAGATAGAGGAAAAGTAATAGAAAAATTAATTGGAGTATCTGCTATTACTGAAGGAGCAGCTTTAGCAAAAGAAGAATCAAGAGCTTTACAAAAAGCCGCTTCAATTATTCAACCTGGTTCTCTTGAAGATGAAAAGAAAAAAGCTCAAGAATATAAAGCATTATCTATTTCTGCAAGAGATAAATTACAAGAATTAGAAGCTAAATATGAAAACGTACAAAAAGAATTAGAAGTATTAAGATTAACTGTAAATGATGAAACTTTATTACAAAATAAATTTGATGAATTAAGTTCCCAATTATCAAATTTAAAATTAGATTCTAAATATAATGAAGACAATTTAAGTAATTATTTAGAAGTAATAAAAAATAATTCTGAGTTTTCTGTTGATTATCAATTAAAAGAAATCATAGAAGAAGAGTTAAATGAAGCTGAAAAAATAGAAAGAACTTTATTACAAGAAATAAATCATTTAAAAATAAAAGTATCTCAATATAAGAAACTTTTTGAAAAAGAATTAGATTATTCTCAATTAAAAAAAGATTATAATAAATTATTAGAAGAAATAACTGAAAAGAGAGATTTAAAAAAATCAATGGAAGAAGAATTTTTAACTTTAAAAGTTAAAATTCAATCTATAAAAAAACAATTAGATTTACTAAAAAGTGGTGTGGGCGAATGTCCTCTTTGTGGCCATCCTATAACAAATCCAGAAGAAGACATAAAACAACATACTGAAGAACAAATTTCTAATAAAGAAAAATACAAAGAATTATCTAAGAAAATTCAAGAAATAACAAATGAAATAGAAAGTTTAAACAAAACAGAAAATTTATTAAGACAAGATTTAGATATAGCTAAGCAGCAAAAAGAATCAATAAATGATTTTAAAGATAAAAATAATGAATTAGCACAAAAAGAATCACAATACAAAGCAAATTCTATATTAGTTACAACTAATCGTAATAAATTAGCAAATATAAATGCTAATGAAAAACATAAAAATATAATAGAAAATGCAAAAGAACAAATAAAAATTTGTCAAAATAATTTAAATACAAATAAAGAAAAAGTAAAAGTGATAGAAGAACAGATTTCTAATTTAAATATTCTACCTAAAAGAACTTATAAAGAACTTTTGAAAAATTTAGAAAATAAAGAGCAAAAATCAATAAACCTTAATTTAGAAATTGCTAATGCTAAGGGAGAATTAAATTTAATTTTAGAACAAGCAAGAGTAGCAGTAGCTGATTATAGAAAGTGTAAAAAAGCTAATGAAGATTATAAAGATTTACATAACCAATTGACTATAATGAATCTTACTAATCAAAGCTTAAATAAATTTAAGGAATTAAGAATAAAAGTATCTATTCCAGAATTAACAGATATAGCGTCTGAAATTTTATCAAGAATTACTGACAACAAATTTAATCAATTAATTTTAACTGATAAATTTAATACTTATGTAATGACTTCTAAGGGAACAAAAAGACCTGTATCATTACTTTCTGGTGGGGAACTTTCTGCAGCTGCAATAGCTTTAAGATTAGCAATAGCTTTATTCTTGAATAATGGACAACAACATTTATTAATTTTAGATGAAGTTTTGACCGCTATGAGTAGTGACCGCTCTCAATTAATATTAGAGACTATTACTTCCTTAACTAACGCTCAAGTTATTATAATAGCTCACAATGATGGTATTAATTCTTTTGCTGACAAAGTAGTACGTCTTTGAACGATATAAATAAAAAAGGAGTAATAAATGCGAACACTTTTTAATATGACTGATTTTAGTAACGAAGAAAAAGAGAAAAAGTTACCTAAACAAGTAAGAATACCTTTTACTTCAAGAGATAAATCAAAATTATATAATATATTTAAAGATGTTTCTAGCTATTATCTAAACAGAACTAATGTTTTTGTCAATGAAAAAGAGGAATTAGAGATTTTTCAAAATTCAGTGGATAGTTTTAATTATTATTTATCAGAAATGACTACTAATCCGAATCCCTCTATTCAAGATGATAAAATATTGGAAATCATTTTAAAAGAAACAAAAGATAAAAAGTTAAAGATAAAATATAATACTTTACATAATGAATGTTTTGAATATAACGGAAAACTAGCAGAAAATATTAAAAAATTGCTTTTAGATGATTATAAAACAGCAGTAAAATATTCTACTATAGGGTTTATTCAAACTTCTATTAGAACAAATAATTAAAATAGGAGCTATAATGGTTTTAGAATTTAAAAAAGTAAAAAGAACTGAAGCTATGAAAAAGCCAGAAATAATAAAGGAAATTTCAGAAATTACACATTATACCCAAAGAGAAGTTTCTGATATTTTGGATGCTTTTGTAGCTATTCATCAAAGAGAATTAATTGTAACAGGTGCTTGGAATTATAGAGGATTGCCTTATGTAGAGAGACACGTTAAAAAAGGATTTAAAACAATTGACCCAAATACAGGTGATATTACTGAGCATCCCCCTACTTGTTATTTGAGAGCTGGATTACCAACTACTATTAGAAAAATTCATAATACTGCATTCCAAGAATACAACAAAGATAAAGATTTTTCATTAGAAGATTATGCTGATAAAACTCTTTAGAAATTAATAATAAAAATGCAGCTTGAAGCTGCTTTTTGTTTTGATATATTATATTATTATTAAGATTAATAAAGGAGATTATATAAATGAAGAGCAAAACAGCTCAATTAAGTAAATATTTACTTGTATTCTTTTCTCTTTTATGTTTTGTAGTCTCTTTAACTCCTATGATTCAAACAAATTATGCTGACTCAGCAAAAGATAAAGAAAAAATTATCGAGGAAGCGAAGAATTTTGATGGTGGAGATGAAGATGGCTTCTTTGAAAAAACTAATGGATTAAAAGGTAAGTTTGACAGAGAAGAAACTATGAGCAACCTTTATAAATATATGTTTATGAAAGGTAATTATATTCAAGAAGTTACTAAGGGAGTATTAGGTGACAAAAAGGAAGGAGTAGATGATACAGTAGTACAAGATAAAGGTGACACAAAAACTGTATGTTATTTTGATAAACAACCTCAAAATGCTCTAAATCATAATTGTGATGTTCCTACTTTTGCTTCTCAGTTAGGACAAGTTAATTATGCACTTCAAAATCCTCAAGGTGTATTAGGAGCTCAGATAACTTCTTCTAAATCAGATTTGGGAGTTCCAGCTGGAATACCTGGTGATGATGTACCTGTATTTGCTTCAGAAAGAGTACATAAATACACTGGACTAGAATTATTTGGATATAATCTTCATTATACTACTTACGTTGGAGAATGGGACAATATAGTTCCTCAAACTCAAGCTCGATTGTTGTCTAACTTTGGTTTTTGGACAAAAGCTAAATTAGGAGCTACTTCTGTTTTTAATGGAGTAAAAGGTGCTATAGATGCAGCTGTAACTAAATTTGATTGGAATCCAATTAAATATATTAGTAATATTGTTGATGGTGCTACAGGTTCAGTTCTTTGGACTATAGTTGATACTTCTGATTTGAATGTTATAGCAACACATGCTTGGGCTAGACCAGAATTTAGTGGAACTGTTTATAATGCTTATTATATGAGTAGTAAAGAAGTTTATCAAAAAGGACAAGCTTGGCTACTTGCAGTATTTGAACAAAAATTCTCAGAAATAAAATCACCTAATTCCGAAGTTCAAAAAATGTTGGATTTAAGTATTAGGTCTGATAAATTTCCAAAATTTAAATATAAGAAGAAAGTAGAAACTGCTGATAGTAAGGCTGCTAGAAAAGCTGCTAAAAAAGCTAAACAAGATGTTCCAGAAAAAGTTTATGAAAGTAGAGCTGACCAATTTGAAGATTGGAAAACTCAAAATGCTGACTTTTTGGCTCAAGCAAGTTCTGTAGGAATAAATTGTTCTGACAAAGAACTTTATGGCGAATTTATAAGTTGCTATGATGAAGCATGGAATAAATATGCTTCAAAAGTAGTACAAGATAATAAAAAAGATGTAGATGAAACTTTTACTAAACTAGCAAAAGAATATGCTGAAAAAAATCCACATTTTGACCCGGCAAAATCTTTATCTCATTATGTTTGTGCAGATGAATCTGGTACTCCTACTGGTCAGACTATGGCTGATTGGAAATATGCTTATGAAAAAGAAAACTCTGCAGATGCAGAATTCCTTGGTGGTTGTTCTGAATTAAGACCTTCTATAAAAGGAGCTCTGTATGGAAATGGTGAGGGTGATTTTTCTGATACTCGTTATAAACATTTTATAACTAAAGGTAAAATTGCAAAAAATAATGGACAATTAAGTCCTATTGGCTCATTATTTAATAGTATTGCAGTAATCTGTGCTAAAATCACTAATACTATGTTAAGTCTATCTTTCTCTAATATTTTGAAAGAACTAGGAATAACTGATATGGTTGCTAAAGTAGTAGAAATATTTAGAGATAGTATTTTTTATCCATTATCAACTATTGGAATAGTATTAAGTGCTTTCTGGATTCTTGTATCTTGTTTTAGAATGGGATTTGGAAGACAAGCTTATGCTTTAATATTATTAATTTTTATTACTTTTGGAACTGGAGTTGCTTTGTTAGCCAAACCAGAACAAACAGTTCAATTAATAGAAGAAATTCCTACTAAAATAGACAATTTCTTAATGAACGTTATTACTGAAGATACAAATGATAGGTCTGTAAATGAATTATGTAGTGCTTCTGGTGGTGATAGTACTGGTGTCCGTGGCATGCAATGTCAAGTATGGAAAATGGATATATTTGACCCTTGGGTTTATGGTCAATGGGGAACTTCATATACTAATTTAGATACTTCTGACTTTAGTAACAGCAATAAGAGCTTAGTAGGTGAAGCTGCAGTAAACATGGGCGGTAATACTATTGTAAAAAATTGGGCTCTATATCAATTGAATTTAACTAAGTCTGGAACTATTACAAAAACTAATCCTAAAGAAACAGATAATACTTTGGATAGAAATATATATAGACTTGTTGACTTACAAGCTGGGCCAAAAAATGGAGCTAAATCTGATGACAAATATTTGACTCAATGGTCAGGTGCTGGTCAAAATAGAGATAGCTATCAAATAAGAGGTGCTATAGTTTCTGTTTGTGTTATGTTTTTAATGGGTGGACTTGCTATTGCTAAAATAGAATATACATTCTTAATTGCTATACAAATATTTATATTACCAATTCAACTTGCTTTAAGTTTATTCCCTGGTGGAAACATTAGATTTAAAAATTATTTTGAAGGTCTATTAAATCTTTTTGTTAAACGTTTCTTGATAGTTATTGTAATGTCTTTAGCATTATTAATGTTAACAGCAGTTGATGCTTCATCTGATAACTATAATACTGTATTCTTTGGAGTTGTCATAATTGCTGTAGCAGTAAAACTTTATTGGAAACAAATGGTTAATTTATTTGCTGTTACTACAAATGGTACTTCTAACTTTATGACAAATAATTTAAGAAGTCAATTGTCTATGCAAAATATGCCAAAATTCTTACAAAGAAGAATACCAAAATATACTACTGGAGTAAGAGATTTTGTTGCCGGTGGAGTTGGTGGTGCTATTGCTGGTATAAGTGCTAAAGCAATAGATGAAACAAAAGGTATTTCTAAAGGAAGCTTAATTTCTTATATAACTGAAGGCTCTAAGAAAGGGTCAGCACAAGCTTATCATAGATTTAACATGATGAATGAAAATCGACAAAGAAAAGAAGGCTTTAGTGCTTATGATACTTTAGGACAAATAAGAGAATCTGTTGCTCAACACCAAAGAGAATCATTTACTAATAATAAATCTGTTACAGCTAAAAACTGGAATAATATGGAAACAGTATTAAGAAATGAAATTGCTGAACATGAGCATAAGAAATCTAATGAAGATTATCATATTAAGATGAAATCTAAACAATTAGAAAAATTACAAAAATCTAAAAATCTAAGTCCTAATGATGAAGCTAGAGCAAATCAATTGGAAGAAGAAATTAAACAACATCATGCTAATAAAGAAGCTTTATTAGAAAAAGACTCTAATATAGAAGCTGCTTCTGAATTGCTAGATAGAGCTAAAGAAAGTAATTACAAATTTGAAAATAACAAAGTAAATGGTAATTTCCTTGCTATGCAACCAGGTCAAAGAGAAATTAAAATTGATAATAATGGTAATAAAGTAGCAAGTACTATTTCTACAGAGGAAGCTGTTGAAAGATTTATTGATACTGCTCCTGCTAATATGGCCTTAATAAAAGATGATGAAGAAAAGGCTCTAAGAAAAAATATTATTGAGGGCACAAAAGAAAAAGTTTCTGAAACTGTTTCTGATATGAAAGCCAAATATACAAATACTTTAGATGAATTTAAAGATAAAACTGGCTTTGACTTTAATGATGAATTACCATTTGAAGATACTTTTTGGACAAAACCTTACACTGTAAATGAAAAAACTGGTAAAAAAGTTTATGGTGAAAGTGAAGCAGACAAATTAATTAATGAATATGATGAAACAGCTCCAGAATTAGCTACTGCTTTGCGAGAAATGGCTATTCTTGCGAAAGAATCTTCTAATGGATTAATTAAATCAAAACCTAGTGAAAAGAGTATTTTCAAGAAATCTACTAGAAAAACATTTAAAGACAGATTTAAAAAAGGAAAAGAGAAAAATCCTACTAAATCAAAAACTGAATTATTAAAAGAAGCTTTAAAAGGAAATAACGAAGTAAAATCATCAAATGATAAATTTAATGACATCTTGAAATCTAATTCAAAATTTAATTTTGAAAATAAAGAGGATTCATTAAAATTTGATATAGAAGATAAAGACTTTGAAAATCCTTTTGATGAATAAAAGGAGTTGAGGTGCACTCAAAATGCAGAAATTAAAAAATATTGTTTTGACAGCATTGAGCACTCTCATGCTCTTTGCTTCTGTTATTGGAACAGTACAAACTTCCCAAGCAGACTTTAATCCAGTCTCTTGGATTGTTTGTAGATTTGATTCTACAAAAATGTTATATAGGGCTGCAACTACAGATTGGATTCCTTATATGGTACGCTCTAAAACTTCATTAGCAACTACTCATATAAATGGAGAAGACCCTTATAACATAATAATGAGTATGGCAGGATTTACTTTTGGGGGAAAACAAACTGATTCTCCTAATATATTTCAAAAAGTAGGTCTTGCTGGAATCTCTTATAGTTCTTATTTAGGGGAATGGAAATATTATGACATAGACCCATGTGAAGAAGATTCTAAAGCAAAATCTTCGGATTATGGTGAATATTATAAAGGTAGAAAAGACCCTCAATCTACATATGGAGAAATTAATACTTCAAGAGACCCTAGAACTAAACAATTTGCCAAGGGATTCTTAAATGCTTGGTGGGCTGCTATAAAACAATCAGTAAATAATTTCTTTATAGGAATTTCTAAATTTATAGCTGCTGTAACTATTACTTTATTAGGATTAGCACTATCAGATGTTAGTGACTTATTAGGACTAACTAAAGATTTCCAAGAAGGCATGTTTCAAAAATTATATTCTAATTTATTTATGCCTTTAGCAACTTTAATGTTTGTTCTAACTGCTATGTATATTCTTTATCATGGTATAATAAAGAGAGAATATAGAAATTCTTTAGTAGGTGGATTATTAAAACCTATGATAGCATTTGCTACTGCAGTAATAATTTCTATGAATATTTCTTTAATCTCTTTACCAAATAAATTTGCCACATTAGGAACAAGCTTGGTAACTTCTGCTCTTGTTAGTAATGTAAAATCATCAACAAGTGATTTATGTGATACTTCAACAGGTGCAGATTTAGACATAACTTCAGATAAATTTTTAGATGAAGCTAATGACAGAATGAAGAATATTGTAGCTTGTAATATGTATGTTGAATTTGTATTCAAGCCTTGGACAAGGGGACAATTTGGTGCTGAATATGATGATTTAGATGGGGTACAATTACAAAATATAAACAAGACTTGGGTAGGTGAACCTAATGTTCAATTAGGAAACAAGAAAATTGGAAATTGGGCATTATTCCAAGTTGACCTTCAATCTGGTTATCATTCTCCTATAGATGAAATTGATTCACCATTAGTAGGAGGCGTGGATAAAGATTGGTATAGAATCGTTGACGCTTTCTCTAATTATGAAGAAGTTTTAAGAGATTCAGGCTCTGGTTCTAGTGGAGGAAGCTCTGGTAAGATAGGCGGCGATGGCGCTGATAGTGATATGGGTGGAAATAGTGAGGGTGTTACAACCAAAACAAACCCAGACCACTGGTCAACTGGTGACCCTTATTCTCATGATTTATTTACTAAACGTGATGGAATTACTGAAGAACAAATTGACGGATTCATTGCACAAACTGGTATTCCAGTTGATAAAAGTCGTGTAAACGGAAAAAATTTCCTAGCATGGCAAAAAGCTTCTGGTGTTGACGTTAGAGCTCTTGTAGCAATTGCTCAATGGGAAGGCTCTTTCGGTACTGCCGGTGTTGCTGTTAGTGGTAATTTATGGAACTATGCAGCTTTTGACTCAAGTCCAGAATCATCTTTAGCTTTCAATGATGGTAATGCTTTAGTAAAAATGGCTAATGAAACTTTGATTGGACATAAAAATAGAAACTTCAAGAGACAAGATGATAAAGCTATTGCTAATGCTAATGGAACATTGAATACTGCTGTGGATGGTGGAGTATACTTTACTGATACTTCTGGTGCTGGTAGAAAACGTGCTGAAACAATGGCTCAATTTGATGCTTATATTGATGCTCATGGTGGAGCTGCTGATAAAGCAACTAATACTGAACCAGGTACTGGACAAGTTTCTGATTCTTCTGTTACTGATTCATTGAGTGGCGGAAGTGGAGGTGGAAGTGGAGGTAAAATTTATGAGCAAGTAAATTCTGACCCTCTTGATGAATGGTCTTATTGGACTGGTAATAAGAGTGGGGAAAGATTTGTTCAAACATTTATCTCTATGTTTCTTACTATTGTAGGAAGTATATTGCCTCTTATGTTTGCAATCTTATGCACAACTTATGGAATAGGTATTACTCTTCTAACTATAATTGCTCCTATATTCTTATTGTTGGGTTGTTGGGGTGGTAAAGGTCAATCTATATTGAAACAATATTTTGGCTCTTTATTCTCTACAATACTTAAAAAGATTATAGCAAGCTTCTTACTTGTACTTTCTGTTATTATAAATACTAATTTAGTCGCCATGATTAATGAAGTAGGATTAATTAGAGCTTTAATCTTTACTATGGTTGTTTCTTACATCTTATTCAAGAATAGAATTTCTATCATTGAAAGATTCAGTCAAACAAGTTTAGGTCAATTAAACTTCTCTGGATTTAGTAAAGGTGTAAATGTATTTAAATCTGCTGGAAAACTTGCTTTTGGAGCTAGTGTAGCAGCTGCAGCCGGTGGTATTGAATCCAAGAAAATCGGAGGTAAAGCTACTACTGGAATGTCTTCTGGTGTATCTACTTTCATCAAAAACAAAGCTTATACAACTAAATTTGGTATGAATACTATGCAAGGATATGCAGGTATCTCTGATAAGCATAAAAAACAAATTTGTGTGAATTGTGGACGTGAAATTGGATTTGGAGATATTGGTTACAGAAATGAAGTAGGTAACTATTATTGCTCAGAATGTGCTGCTGTTGAAGGTTATGATAATTTCTCAGAAATAATTATAGAAGAAGAAAATAACTCTAACCGTACTTATCAAAATGAAGTAACTATGGTAAGAACAGAAAACACTCCAGATGGCAAGAATATAGATATTGTTCATCAATTCCACCAACCTACATTTAAGGATATGAGAAAAGTTATGAAGGTAACTACTAATGATTGGGATAAAAATGCTACAGAGCAAATGATAAAAGATTCATTAGCTGCATACAAAGCTCAACTATTCCAAAATATAAAAGCTCCTTCTAACTATATGCTTAATGAAAAACGCGGTGGAAAACCTAAACAAGTTGTATTTAAAGACATTCCATTACCTGACCCAATTAGAGCTAAAATTTTAGGCTCAAATGCTTCTCAATTAATTGCTCAAGGAAGAAATAGAGAATTCTATCAATTAATTGAAAATGCTTGGAAAGAATGGTATGTTGACACTAACAATTCAAGACTTAAATCTAATAAGATTGATTTAGAAGATTTAACAATGTTTGACTATGATAACATTGATATTGAGGGAGTTAAATATGACTTTGATAAAGGTGATACTTCTTATGAGTTAGAAAATGAATAAAATAAAAAGAAAGTAAATATTTTACTTTCTTTTTTTAGTTTAAAGTATGATTTAGAATAATATATATAACTAAAAAGAAAAGGAAGGTCTAATAATTTGGCTAAAACAAAAAAGACAATAGATGAAACTTCAGAAGAAAAAGTTACAACACAAACAAATCCAAGAAAAGAAGCTTTCTTAAAAGCTTTAGCTGAAGTTTCTGGTAATAAAGGAATTAGCACAAAAATAGCTCTATTAAAAGATATGAAAGAGGAAAATGTTGCTAAAACCTCTTCAGGTAGTATTGTTTTAGATAGTATTTTAGGAGGCGGTATTCCTAAAGGTCGTATTATTGAAATCTACGGTCCAGAAGGCTCTGGTAAAACTTCTATTGCATTAACAGCTTTAGGAAATGTTCAAAAAGAAGGTGGATATGGAGTATTCTTAGATGTAGAACAAGCTTTTGACCCTAATTATGCTAAAGCATTGGGAGTAAACATTGATGAATTAGGATTTTCTCAACCATCAACAGCTGAAGAAGTATTAACAGCTGTGTTAATGATGATTCAAACTGGCGCTGTAGATATGATAGTTCTTGATTCAGTAGCAGCTATGACTCCTAAAGCTGAATTAGAAGCAGATTTAGAAAAAGCTTCTGTTGCGACATTAGCTCGTGTAATGAGTAAAGCAATGAAACGTATTGCTCAAGCCGCAAATGAATTTAATTGTACTGTAATATTTATAAACCAAATTAGAGATAACGTGGGTGATTTATGGGGACCTAAAACTTCTACCCCTGGTGGTAAGGCTCTTAAATTTACAGCTTCTCAACGTATTGAAGTAAAGAAAGTTAGAGTTGTAAAAGAAGGTGATGATACTATAGGAACAGAAGTAAGATTAAAATGTATTAAAAATAAAGTGGCTGCTCCATATGGAGAAGGTGTTACTGTACTTACATTTGCTAAAGGAATTAATAAAGCTGCAGAAGCAATGGTTATTGGTGAAGAATTAGGTATCATTGAAAAAGACGGTCGTACTTATAAATTTAGAACTTTTGAAAATATTGATATTGAAGACTTTAATTCTATTATAGAAGAACCTGCAGATGTAGAAAATAATATTCCAGCAGTAATTAAAATTGCTACTTCGAAAGCTGCTTTATTAACAGAATTAGAAACAAATAAAAGCTTGTTAAATGCAATAAATAATAAAATTGAGGAAACTATTAAAGAAAATATTAAAAATGGAAAGGGTGCTCAATAAAATGAATAAGAAAAAATTACTAAGTATTGTTACTTTAGGAACTGCTACATTGCTTTTTGCTACTGCATGCTCAAATAACACTCCTAATACTAATACTAAGAAAGAAAACAAAACAGAACAATCAACAAAGAAAAATAATACTAAATCATATGTTAAAGAATCAACATTTTATTTAGGTAAAGATGGTAAAGCAATTCAAGAATCAGAAATTCCAAAAAATGCAACAATAATTAATTGGTATATTGACCCATATTGTCCAGCATGTGTAAAACTTGAAACACTTACTAAAGATTCTGTAGAAAAATACTTGAATGAGAAAAATGTTGTTATTAAATACCATGTTTTATCATTCCTTTCAGCTAAAACTGTAGATGATTATTCTAATAGAGCTGCTGGTTGGATTTTAGGAGTTACTAATGTAAGACCAGATTTATCTTATAAATATTTAACAAATATTATGAATCAAGATTTTCACCCAAATGGAAAAGCAAAAGCAGATTCAGAATTTAAAAAATTATTTATTAAAATCGGTGGAAAAGAATCAGAGTGGAAAACTATTGAAGCACAACAAAAAGATTTAATTGCTCAAACTAAAAAAGCAACTTCAAAAGCATTTAATGATGAATCTTTAGAGAAATTGTCTCCAACAGGTAAAATGTTTACTCCATTTGTTGTAGTAGGAAATTCAGATAAAGCACTTAATTTTGATGGTACTACTGATGCTGTAGAATATTTTGAAACTCAAGTTAATAATGTATTAAAAGATTCTAAATAAGAAAAAAGACAAGTATTCTTACTTGTCTTTCTTAGTATTAACTTTATATGATGTTAAATCGTTCATAGCAGCTGCTCACTGTATAAAAAATGAACTTTTGATTAATGTATCAAGAATTAAGAAAAATCGCTTAGAATCGCTTATTTTTAATAGTTTAATCTATTTAAAATAGAATAATAAAAATAACAAAAATAAAAGGGGTTTAATAGTGAGCAATAAATTTAGTTACGAAGAAATTCAAAAATTATTAATATCTAGTTTATTCAATCAACAAGATAAAATCACTGCAGCTGGAACTATAATAGACCCTAAATTTTTCAAGAATGAAAATTATAGGGAAATTTTTATAGCATTTCAAGATTTATATGGAAAAACAGAAAGTGATAAGATAACAGAAGTAGAATTATTTACATATCTTACTGATAAAGGATTAAAACCTGATACTCAATTCATAGTATCTTTAAATAATTCAGATACAACTCAATCCCCTCTTGCATTAGCAGAATTATTAAAGAAAGTTTATGTAAAAAATGAAACAAAAGATTTTCTTAATAAACAAATTAAAGAACTAGAAGAAAATCCAGATGTTTTAGAAGTAATTTCAAAAAGTGAAGAAAAATTATCAGAATTAGCTTCAGATGTAGTTCCCAAGGAAGAAATAAAATTTTCAGATACTATTTCAGAAGTAGTAGAAAGAGTTTCTAGTGAAGAAGAACTTAATTTAGATGTAGTACCTTTATTTAATACACAAATGGATAAAGTTTTAAAGGGGGGTTGGCACCCTGGTCAATTAATAACAGTTGGTGCTCGTACAGGTGTTGGTAAAACAGTATTTGCTATAAATTCAGCAGAAGCAGCTTGTGCAGCTGGAAAGACTGTTTTATTTTTTTCATTAGAAATGACAAGAAATGAATTAGCAGAAAGAATGTTATCTTCAGTATCTGGAGTAGCTTCTTATAAAATAGCACCTGGCGCTCATAGAACAACTTCTGAAAATGAAAGAATAGAAAAAGCTTCAAAAGAAATGTCAAATTTTTCTTTGATAGTTGATGATGATTCAGATGTTACTATTGATTATATACGTTCTAAAGCAAAGGCTCAAGCTGCTTCTCCACAAGGTTTAGATTTTATTATAGTAGATTATTTACAATTAGTAAACCCTGGTACTAACAAAAATAGAGCTAACAGAGAGCAACAAGTAGCTGCAATGTCAAGAGGATTAAAAATACTTGCTAAAGATTTGCAAGTTCCTATTATGATTTTAGTTCAATTAAATAGAGAATCAAAAGATGAAGCAGAAGATAGATTACCTTCCAAAGCAGATATTAGAGAGTCAGCTGCAATAGCTGCAGATTCTAATGTAGTACTAATTATTCATAGAAAATATAGAGATGAATCGCCTGACCCTAAAGCTTTATTTATTATAGACAAAAACAGAGGCGGTCAAGCAGATAAAAAGTTTCAAGTAAGATGTGTATTAGAAAAATCAATGTTTGTAGATATTGACCCAGAAGAAGAATCAGACATGGAAATCACAAACACAGAAATACAAAATCTTGATGAAGAAGATACTAATATAGTGGATTCATCTTTCCTAAATAATATTGAAGTTAGTGAAGATGAAGAATTTGACGCTTTGTTTGAGGAATTATAATGGCTAAAAAGTTAATTGATGATACTTTTATTAATGAAAATGATTTAAAAAAGATAAAATCAAAAGAATTTATAGGTTATTTGATGAAGAATGGCTTAATAGAAGATGCAGAAGAATATATAAAAGAAATTTATACTTCTAGAGCTAATGAATTAAGATTAAATCCTTTTGAATATTTTAATCACAAAGTAAAAGTATTACATGAAAAATATGTTACTTTAATGAATTATGATGAAGAAGATTTTGAACAAGTAATCATTCTACATGCTTATTTCAATATATATTTAAAAGAATCAACATTTCTTGAAATTTGGAATAATTATATGTTAGGAAAATATAATGACTTGTTAGAAGAAGATGAAGAAGTTTTAGATTTAGATTGGGGGGATTAATGCCAGAATATAATCACAATAAAACTAACTCTTACTCATATAAAGAATATATAGAAAGAAAAAAATCTTTAAATGCTCAATCTAAAATAGAAACAAAGATTGCACAAATAAAAACTAATATAGAAACTTGGGAAAGAGATTATACAAAAATAAAAAATATAAAATTAAATAAAGATTTTGTAAAAGAAGTTCAACAAGCATATCCAATTCGAGCAGCTTTATTCTATAAAGACCCAAAAGAAAATTTAATGATTGGCTATAAGATAGCAAAAGCTTGTGTAGCATTAGGACTAAGACCAAATTCAATTTGTATTACTAATTTAAATGAATGTTATTCTACAATTAGAGGCTTTGGAGAACAAAGTAAAATAAAAAACAAAATATTTAATGAAGATACAAAACTTCTTATAATAGAACAAGTTAGACCAAATAGACCTACAGATGTCCAAGATAATGTAACTTCTTTTATAAATGAGTTAAGTGCTTCATTAATGACTAGAGACAACTTAGGAATAATTTTAATAGGTGATAGTGACGATTCTATCAATTTTGCAAGTAGTAAAACTAATTTAAATTGGAAAATGCTTGAACAAACTAATATTGAAATTTATAAAGACAATAAAGCTAAAAAATCTTCAATTCAAAAAAAATTAGGAAGAAGATTAAAAATAAAATAAAATATATTTTAGAATAATATATATAACTAAAAATAGAAAGAGGTAGTAATGAATACTATTAAAACTGCTGTTATTCTAGCTGGGGGTAGAGGTACTCGATTAAGTGAACAAACACATAAGATTCCTAAACCCCTTGTTAGACTTCAAGGAAAACCAATATTACTTCATATAATGGAAAAATTAGCAAAAGATGGAATAACAAAATTCTATATTCTTGGTGGCTATAAAATTGATGAAATTTACACTTATTTTTTGGATAATGTAAATATTTCAAATAATAAATTAATCTTTTCTAAAGGCTTATCAGGCCTAGAAATGTCAAATGATTTAGCATTTTTGAAATCTGTAGAAGTTCAAATATTAGACACAGGCTTAAATACTGGTACAGCACAACGTTTGTATCAATTAAAAGATGAATTAAAAGAACCATTCTTAATGACTTATGGAGATAGCATAAGTGATGTTGATACAGAAGCTATTGAAGATTTGCTATTGAAAGATAATGAAACTATATTATCTTTATGTGCAGTACCTAAAAAAGAAAGATTTGGTTTGATTACTATAAATGATGATAATAAAGTATCTTCATTTAAAGAAAAAAGCTCAGACACCAAAGAATTTGTGAATGGTGGATTTATTTGTATGAAACCAGATATTTTTAATTATTTTTCTTTTGATGATGAAGATTTTTCTCATGATGTTTTAGAGAAAAAAGATTTAATCGGCCATGTTAAAGCATATATTCATAATGGTTTTTGGAAAGCTATTGATTCTCAAAGAGATTTAGAAGAAGCAGAGGATTTATTAAAGGAGTTAGATAAATAAAATGGAATTTATTGTAGATACAACAAAATTTGCTAATATAGCAAAAGTCGTAATAAAAGGCCTTGACTTAAAGGATGAAGCTAGTCAAGCTTTGTTAAAAATAGAAAAAGATAATTTGATTATTCAATGTACTTCTCAAACTACTTGTTTTAGAGGGGAAGTGCCCATAAGTCATGTAGAGAAAGAAACTGATGAAGTTACTGAATGGTCAGTTGATGGTAAGCAATTAATTACTATTTTATCTATTTTGCCTACTTTCCCTATGGACGCTAAATTTACTATGTCTTCAAGTAATCGCCAATTTAACATTACAACTAAAAATGGTAAATTTAAATTGCCTGTTAATGATAATGTTATTAATTATGAAATGGAAGACCTTACTGAATTGTCTGAAATTGACTCTACTGAATTTATTAAAAACTTCTCAAAAACAAGTAAATTCTTAGAAAATGATTCTATGGCTGCTAATGCTATGTCTTGCCTACATATGTATTTTGGTGAAGATTTGAAAATGATGGGTCTTAATGGATATTCTTTAATTGAAATCTCAATGCCTTATGATTTAAAAGTTGATTTAAATGAAGCTCCTACTGTATTACTTCGTTCTAATCAATTAAATTTATTAGCAAATTCTTTTGAACCAAATACAACATTGACCTTATTAGAATCAAATAATTTCTTTGGATATAAAGATAATAATAATGTTATAGCTTTAGTAGCAAAAGCAGATATGACACCTATCTCTTATGAAGTATTTAAAGCTAGAGTATCTAATGAACAAAGTATTACTTTTGATAGCAATTCATTAAAATTTGCAACTAATTCTATGTTTAAACTTTGTCCTACTTCAGATTTAATTCATTATGAAATTTCAGACAAAGAAACTTTAGCTGTAAATGATAATGAAGATGATATGAAACTTACTGTCATTGACAAAAAATCAAAAGATATAACTTTAACTTTCGCTAAAAGAGTTTTACTTCCAGTCTTTAATGTAATTAATGAAAATGTACAATTCACATGGGCTGAAGAAGACCCAGATATAGTTAAAGTAAATGTTCTTAAAGATGATGATACAATAGATGAAAATGTATTTATAATTATTACTCTTCATGCGGAATGATGTTAAATGACTAATATTTTAAATCATATAGAAGTGTGGGGGATTAATACTCTCACACTTTTTGTAGCTTTATTTGTTAATGTTTTAACTAATAAACATATTTATGATAATATTTTTTCTAATAAAAAAGATATTATTAAACATATAATTAAAATT
>ERZ773061.376-NODE-376-length-18520-cov-6.292174_pt1 | contig 18520 bp, 21 predicted proteins | sample MGYA00580627_ERZ773061 | MGnify/ENA primary metagenome ERZ773061 (study PRJEB29015, sample SAMEA2738119) | human oral metagenome | biome: human oral; feature: human-associated habitat; material: saliva | place: China | collected 2223 ...
AACCCACACAGGGGGGCGCCACACCATCAGGTGGGCGCCCCCTTTTGCTATGCCAAAAAAAACATTCGAACAAGTGAAGGAGGGGCGTGATGCATAAGACCCCCAACAACCACCCCGAACAGGAAACCCACACCCAAGAACCCCAGGGGCAGGCTACCACCGAGCAGGAAGCCACCCCGCCCTGGGAACGAAACGGCGAAGAGTTCAACCCCGAACGAGCCTGGGCACTCATCCAAGCCCTGCGCGCCGAAAAGGAACAACTCAAGACGAAGGCGGAGCAGGCAGCAGCGGCAGAGCCCGCCCAGGCGCCCGCAGAACCTGCCAAGGAAGAGGGCACCGAAGAACCCGCCAAAGCGGGCAAGACCGAGAGCCAGGACGCTACGGCTGCCGAGCTTGCCGCCGCCCGCGCCGAGCTCAACAAAGTCCGCGCCCTCGCAGTCGCCGGGGTGGATATCGCTCTTGCCCCGTACCTGCCGGAGGGAACCCCCGAAGAACTCGCCGAGCATATCAAGCTGCTCCGTTCCAAACTCGGCGGCGGCAGCGCTGCCAGCCCCACCGGGCAGCTGGAAGGTACTAAGGGCACGCGCCTGGCGGTAGACCCCGCCCAACACGCCGCCCATTCCCCCAGCAGGGAAGAGCTGGCGGCGGCGTTCTTTGGCTCCGCCACCCGCTAACCCCCTTGTCGGCAACTACAAAGCTGGTTGCCGCCCCTAGTCTTGGCCCCCCACCCGCCACCGGCTACCCGCCGCGGTAGGAGGGGCGCCATTGTTTAACCCAAATCAATCATTAGAGGAAGGATACCAACCCATGGCTGGTACCACTTTTGACTCGCTGGTGCAGAACGGGCTCATGCCTAAGCCCTTCGCCCAGGAAATCATCCAGAAGGTCACCCAGGACTCGGTCGTGCGTAAGCTTGCCGGGACTACCCCGGTGCCGATTACCGGTTCCACTATCGCGGTGCAGACCGGGCAGCCTCAGGCTGGTATCGTCGGTGCAGGTGAGGCTAAGCCGATTAGTAACATGACCGTGGCAACCAAGACCATTAAGCCGGTCAAGGCGGCGGTTATTTGCTACTGGGACAAGGAGTCCCGCATGGCTAACCCCGCCGGCTACCTGGACGTGCTGCAGGAGCAGGCATCCGCTGCTCTGACTCGTGCGTTTGACCTGGCGATTCTGCACGGCAAGAACGCCCTTAACGGTCAGAACATCGTCGGTGTGGACTTCGTGAACCAGACCACTAAGCGTGTGGAGCTGGGCACTGCGAAGAAGGACGCCGGCGGTGTGGGTGCCGACCTGATCGCCGGTTATGACCTGGTCGTGAACGACGCGGAGAACCTGTGGAACTTCACCGGCTTCGCAGCCGATGACACTCTACGTTCGAGTCTGATGTTGCAGACCGACACCCTGGGTCGTCCCCTGTACACCAATAACCTTGCTGATAGCCTGGGCACCATTCATGGGCTGCCGGTGGCGTATGGCCGCACCGTTTCGGGCAAGATTGGCGCCAGCGCAGACACCAAGGTGAAGGCGTTCGGTGGTGACTGGACTCAGCTCAAGTACGGTTTCGCGGAGGATATCACCATCCGCGCCACCGATACCGCCACCATCCAGGACGGCGCCCAGACCATTAACCTGTGGCAGCGCAATATGGAGGCTTTCCTGGTGGAGGCTATCTTCGGCTGGGTTATCACCGACAAGTCGGCGTTCGTCGCCTACGAGGATAAGGTTGCTGACCCGAAGTAATCGGGGCGCTGGTAGAGAAGGGCGGTGTACATGGTGAGTGATTCACCGACTATTGCGACGGCTGACGATGTGAAGGCTGCGCTCCGCAGGGAGTTTCGCGGTGACGAAGAAACATACATTGCCTCCCTTCTCTCCAAAGCGGAGAACCTTATCCGTGTCCGCTATAAGAGCCTGGATGAGCTGATTCTTGATGAGGTTGTGTTCGATCTGGTCAGGAATATTGAGGCTGAGGCGGTCGCGCGTGTGCTGCGTGCTGACGACGGCGGAATCTACCGCAGTGAGACGGAAGATGGCTACTCGTACCAGTTGAATTTCATGGTCGCGAGTGGCTTGTTGGATATCTTGGAGAAGGACTGGCAGAATCTCGCGCGTGCAACGGGAATCGGCAGGTACCGGACCGTTGCACCTGCGACAGATGGCTATGCTGCGGCACGGTACCGGAGCTGGGGACCTAATATCTCCCTGCCTCCTGACCGTCAATTCCAGTACGGTTGGCCTGCCCAGGACTCGTTCTCTGAGAAGCGGTACATCACCGGTGGTGGTTTGCCGTGAGTAGGCTCCGCAAAGGCGTACACACAGTCACGGTAACCCCCGTACAGCCCACCGTTGGCCCGTATGGTCCTGAAGAGCCCGCAACCCCTGTCACCGTGCAGTGCAACGTGCAGCCGGTCTCTTCGAAAGAGAGCGCAGGCCTTGCCGAAGGCGTCCAAACCGTCTACCGAGTGAAGTATTTCCACCAGGAGCATGGGCAGGCCCCGTGGCCTGGTGGCCCGTACTCACGTATCGAATGGGACGGGCGCGTGTTCGAGCAGAGAGGCGAAGCTGTCCTCTCGTCGATGTCTGCGACGACCTCACACTACAAGGTGCTGATGGTGGACCCGTCTGCGGAGGTGAAGTAGCGTGTCATTCCAAGCAAGGGCTGACATTGAGCTGATTGCGGCACGGCACGCGTCCCGTGACCCGAAGTTCGCTGCGCTTGCCCGCAAGGGCAAGGCGCTGGTGGACGCGGAGGTGGCGCGAGTGTATGCGTCACCTGAAGGTAAGGTCACCGGCGCGTATGCTGAGTCGTTCGGGTTCGTGCGTGAGCCGACCAAGCGTGGCGTGATGGACTACCTCATCTTCAGCACGGACCCACAGGCGCACATTATCGAGTGGGGGCACGTGACGAAGGACGGCGGGTGGGAACCCGGCAAGTTCGTGTTCACCCGCGCTCTACAGAACGCGAGGGCACTCTAATGAAGACCATTGACACACTTGGACTCATTGAGCACCATCTGCAGGGGCTCAGCGGGGCGCTGTTCTTTCAGGCTCCTACTGACCTGTTGAGGCGGCTACCGGCGTTGATTGTTGAGCAGTCCGCGCCGACCCACTTTAGCGAAAACCTGGAGAATCCTGCGATTTCGGCGGTGTCTACGGTGACGTTGAACGCGTTGGCTGAGCGTCGAGTGGACGCTCAGCAGTTGTGTGCTGACGCGTTTAGCCGCCTTTTTGATGGTGTGCATGAGGTGACTGAGTTTGGGTGGGTTAGCCGCTGTACGGAGGTTCAGCAGCCGCACCTGGTTCAGCACAAGTACGAGGCGTCCCGCCTGTTTCAGTACACTGCGGCGGTTCAGATGATTTTCCGCCAATCTCCTAAAGCCGGTTAGCCCGGCTCTGTTGTTTATAGACCTGTATATGGAAGGAGGGCTGATGTCTAAGCTTGATGAATCGCTCGACGCGACTACCATCGCTAACATTGGCCATATTTATTACGCCCCTGTCGGCACCCCGTTCCCCAAGCTGAACACCTTTGAGTTCACTGGCGAGGATTGGGGCGACTGGAAGTGGTTTGGCGATACCTCGGCAGAAACTCTGCCGGAGTTCGAAGAGGACGACGATAAGGACTCGAACAAGGACACTTGGGACCGTAAGGATACCCGCACTGGTGGTTCAATTACCGGCACCATTAAGAGTGTTTCTCCGTCGAAGAACTTCTGGTCGATTGTGAAGGAAGGCGGCATCGAGGAAGAGGACGGTTACGTTACCACTAGCCGTACCCGCGGCAAGACCCACGCTCTGCTTATCGTTGTTGAAGACGGCAGCACTCTGACTGGTATCGGCTACTATGTTGCTACGCTGAAGGCTGGCCTGCTCGGTCTTGATCGTGAGAAGTACACCGAAGTGCCGGTGAAGGTTACTGTGAAGCCGAATGACCAGGATCGCTGGCATAAGACGTTCTACCCGGTGAAGCGTCAGTCTGCCGCTGCGCCTGCTGTTCGTGCCGCCGGTGTGGCCGCTTAGTAACTGAATATTTGGTTGTTGTAGCCGCCTCGCCCCTTTTTTGGTAGGGGAGGGGCGGCTACACTTCTACCCCCCTATAGGAGAACCCTGTTATGACTACTGCTCGTAAGAAGATGCCCGCTGACCGTAAGGCGCCGAAGGTTCCTTTTAAGAAGCTGCCTGGTGCTAAGTATTTCCGCCCGCTCAATGAGATTGACCCGATTGATGCCCTGGAAGCGGTGGAAGCGCTGCAGGGGCTTGATATTGATGTTGATGACTTCACTAACCAGGACATGAAGCTGCTGGTGAAGGCAGTCGTGAATGACACGTTCATCGTTGACGTGGAGACGTTCCGCAAAGAGTTTTATAACGCGGCCAATCTGTTGCCTGCGATTCAGACTGTGTCTGCCTTTGTGGAGGAGCTGGGAAAAGGCATGCGCTCGACCAGTTCTTCTCAGAGCACCAAGAGCTAGTTGGTGATTTCCTCGCCCTGTTCGGGGTGAACCCGTTCGAGATGGTTTGGGTTGAGGACCTGCGCCCGGTCCAAGCGCTGCTGGGTCGGGTGCAGTACGAGGAGCGTTCTCTGTTCCGTGCTTTGGAGCTTGGGAACTCTGACCTGTTCGGGTGGGGCAATGAGGCTTATCTACTGGCTGGTGTGGTCAATGGTGTGAATACGCAGGTGAAGGGTAAGCGGTTGACGGCTTCGCAGCGTGTGAACCCTCCGCAGCCTGTCAAGAAGAAGAAAGAACGCGTCGGCGTTGATATGCGTCAGCCAGTGGAAAAGATGGACCTGTCTCGGATGGTTCCAGCGAAATACCGTTAGGGGGTTTAGTCGATGGCGTCGATTGGCAAGATGTCTATCCGTGTTTTCCCGGATACGTCGAAGTTCAAGGCTGATTTGAAGAAGGACTTGGCGGCGCTGAAGGGGCAGTTGCGGACTGCTGTTGATGTTGAGGCGCGTGTTGATCAGGCGTCTCTTGTTCAGACGAAGGCTCGCCTGGCGGGTATCGCTAAGGATTTTAAGACCCATGTGACGGTGGATGCGCAGACGCGTAAGGCGTCTGCTGCGTTGGGTGTGTTGACGCGTCCGCGTACCGCTGAGGTGCGTGTGGTGTTGCAGGGGTTGGATGCGGCTAAGGCTGGTTTGGCGTCGCTGGCTGGCGGTAATGTTGCTTCGGTCGGTGTGGGGCATGCTAAGGAAGTCGCGTCGAATTTCGATAAGATTGCGGTTTCTGCTGGTGCGGCGGCGACGAAGATTGCGGCTATGAGCGCGGCGATGAGCGCTATGGCTGGTAACGCGGCCATGGTGGCGGTGTCGATGGCTCAGATTTCTGGCGCTGGTCTTGCTCTGCCGGGCATTTGGGGCGGTTTTCTGGTTGGCTTGGCGTCGAGTGCGGACGGTCTGCAGAATATCTTGCTCGCCTTGAATGAGGTTGTCGGCAAGTCTGGCTATTTTGAGGATGCATTCCGTCATACGCGATTCGTTCACAACAATGATTTCTGGAGCACAGCGAAAGTCGGTCTGAACGACCTTGTCCAGAATGGCGTGTTGCCGTTCATGGATGAGTACGTTAAGCTCGGCAAAATTACCGGAGTTTTCTGGTCTGAATTCTTCCGCGGCATGTCAAATGGCATCGTCGCTGTCGGCGGCATGGCTCAGCTGTTCAAGCCACTTCACGAGTCTTTCGCTATCGCGTCTGAGGGTGCGGCACCGTTCACCGAGGCCATGTTCCGTCTCGGCGCGGTCGGTGGCGAGTACCTACCCCGCATGGCGGCCGCGTTCACCGAGGTATCTAACGCATTCTTGAACTGGGTAACCCAAGCTCAAGAGACTGGCCGGATCAACGAAATTATCGACCGCGGCATCACGAACGCGAAGCTATTCGGCGGAATCCTCGTCGACGTCGCAGGCATCATCAACGGTGTTGCTAAGGCGGCTGAAGCCGCCGGCGGTGGCGGTCTGCAGGGTCTAGCTGCGGCGTTTGACGCAATCAATAAGGCGGTAAATGGTCCTCTGATGCAGGGCGCGCTCACCACCGTATTTGAGGGCGCGTTCGCAGGCATGAAGAACCTCACCCCTGGCCTGTCCTCGCTGGCCGGAGCGTTTGAGCAGCTTGCACCGACTATCTCACGGTCGATGGAGAAAGCTGGTGCCGTCGTCAGCATCCTGCTCGATGGTATTGCCCAGGCTCTGCGCAACCCCGCCATTGCGGACGGCGTGAACAAGATGTTTGACGGTCTGGTGAAGGCGGCTATCGAGCTGGCTCCGGCGTTTTCGGCTGCGGCACCTGCCGTTGGTGCGTTGCTGGGTGCTATTGGTGAGATTCTGCCTGTTCTGGCTCCTCTGGTGACTCAGATTGTGCAGGGGCTCGCCCCTGCGTTCGCTGATTTTAAGCAGTCTCTGGCTCCGGTGGTTGAGGTGCTGGCTAAGGGCCTGTCTGAGGCACTGAAGGTTATCCTGCCGATTGTGGCTGACGTGGTGAAGGCGCTGGCGGAGTTCATGCGCAATAACCCGCAGCTAGCAGCGACTATCCTCGCCGTGGTGGGTGCCTTGGCTCCGCTGGCACCGATTATCGGCACCGTAGTCTCCATCATCGGGACTATCGCGTCTGTCATTGGTGCGATTATCCCGGTTATTTCTGCTGTTGCTGGTTGGTTCGGTACTGTAGCCGCTACGTGCGGTGTCCTTGGTGTTTCTCTCAGTGGCGTGCTACTGCCGTTGGCTGGGATGGTGGCAGGTATCGGCCTGCTGGTTGGCGCGTTCATCACCGCGCTTGCCAGCTCCGAGCAGTTCCGTAATGCTCTGGCGCAGGTTATCGGCGCGCTGATTGGTATCGTTTCACCGATTATTGAGGCTGTTCTGCCTGCTCTCGGCCAGATTGCTGAGGGGTTCATGAACATGGTGAACACCGTGATTGCGGCGCTGGTCCCGATGATTACGAAGGTTGTTGAGATTGCTGGCGCAATCTTGGCTGCGCTGGCCCCTGTTGCGCAGTGGCTCGGTCAGGTGCTGGGTCCTGCGTTTGATTGGCTTGGCGGCGTGGTCAAGGCTGTGTTCGAGCTTATCGGCAAAATCATCGCGGACGCGGTGAATATTATTACCGGCATTTTGAACACTTTCCTCGGCGTGATTCGTGGTGACTGGGACCAAGCATGGAACGGCATCGGCGACATCTTGAAGAACGCTTGGAAGCTCTTCGAGGACATCGTGGGCGGCGGTCTGTCGCTGCTGCGTGACGCACTGTCTAATGCCGGTAAGGCTATCGCCGACATCTGGAACAATCTCTGGAACGGTATCGGCGACTTTCTCCGTGGCGCCTGGGATGGAATTGTCGGCAAGGTCAAAGAAGGCGCCGGGCGTGTCATTGATTTCATGAAGGGACTCCCGAAGGGGATTCTAGACGCTATCGGTAATCTTGGCGACCTGCTGAAGGGATCTGGTAGCGCGCTTATCGGCGGTTTTATTGATGGCATTAAGAACGCTGCGAACGGCTTGAAGGATGCTGTGAAGGGCGTGCTGGACGGTATCTCGGGCTTCTTCCCGCACTCGCCGGCAAAAACCGGCCCTTTCTCTGGTCACGGCTACACCACGCACAGTGGTAAGGCGCTCATCGGAGATTTTGCGGGAGCTATCCGCGCTGGCCGTAACCAGGTAACAGAAGCCGCCGGCTATGCCCTTGGCGGCGCGGACTTCTCAGCATCTAGCGTCGCTGGGCTGAGCGTCCCTACGACTCCCGAACCGGTAGCGGTTGCAGCCACCGCCCAGTCGGTCGAAGGAGCTACCGCCCTGAACTCTGAGGTGCTATCCCAGCTGGTAGATGTATTGTCTCGCCTGGGTGCTGTGGATGAGCGTGCGTTCCTGCAGATGTCCCGACGAGCTGAAAGGGTCTACTAATGGCTGGATATATCGGTGAGCTGGGGCGTATGCACAAGATTCTGTGGCCGACCCCGGTTAAGGTCACTAACCCGACTCGGTATGAGGTGCAGTCTGCGCCGTCGCGCCGCTGGGCATTTGTCACAACCCCGGCATGGGCGCGGCGGCGCGAATGGTCTCTCGATGTATCAGGCACGAACCGAGAGGTTACTGGGTTGGCGCAGCTGGTCGCAGGCGCGTTCGGATCTGGGCCGTGGCGGTTCATCTCTGACGAGGCGGCGGTGACGAACGTGCTCACGCCTGCCGAGTCAATGCTGGCTGGTATCGCTAACGGCGGGTACGTGGACGGTGTCGGCGGCCCCGCTGCGGCATCGTGTGTGGGCGGCGGTGAGGTGATTATCGCCCAGTCTGTGCCGGTGCCTGCTGGGTCACCTGTGACTGTGTCTGTGGACGCTGCAGGGGGTACGGTGCTGACACTCCAGCCTGTGAACGCTGCAGGCCGCCCGGTGGGGAACGCTCGTGTTGAGAAGGCGAAGAGTCAGGTGATGCACCGGTTGCAGGTGACTATTCCCGTGTTTCCTGCCGCCGCGGTTGGCCTGAAGATTACCGCGTCAGGGTACACGACTCTATGTCTCCCGCAGGTGGTCTGGCTGGATTCGTGCCCACGCTGGGATGTTGGTGCGGGCGCTGACTCGGTAATCGTCGAGGAGGCAACGACCACGTACACAGAGCACGAGTTCTGGACGCAGGATACGTGGCGCACGATGTCGCTCACGATTAAGGAGGTCGGCTGATGCTCAAAGGAAAATATGAGCCGGGGCCGGTGATTGACGCGACGCTCCGCATTTTTGTGGATGGCGTAGAGCGTCCTCACTTGGCGGCATCGTGGGAGGGTAACACTTCTGGTGGTCTGCCTTCCTCACTGGTTGCTGCCGGAGATAACGTTTACTCGCGAACTGGCTCTATCGTGTGGGCTCCTGAGACTGCTGTGGTAGAACACCCGCTGGCCCCGGTGGGGGAGTCTCGGTGGGTCCCTGCACAGGGTGCCCATGTGCGTATCGTCGCTGTGGTGAACGGCACCGAATTTCCGCGTTTCTGGGGCTACCTGGGTGCGTCTACCTACTCGCTTACATCGGACACAGTGACCACTCAGATTAGCGACAATCTACAAGCTGGCCTGCAGGAGATCATCAGCATCCCGCCGATGGTAGAGCGGCAATCATACGGCAGGACTGCGTGGGTGGCCTACCGTGCGATAGAACAGGCTGGGTATGGTGTACTCCCTCCGGTGACTGAGGATACTGTGTTGCAGAACTCGCACCAGTACGGCGCGGCGGCAGCGGTAGGCAAGATGACCGAACCTGGTATAGAGTTTGGTTCACCTGATGGGCTGGTCGGGCGCAATAAGCAGGCTACGGAAGCTGACTCATCTATTGGGCGTAACGGCAGGGATGTCATGATCTACGCCCGCGTCTGGAACGCAAAAGTAAACGCCTCAGTAGAGGTGACTTTTACTGATGGGGCGCGTTTCATTGTGAGCTACGATGCGGCGAGTAAGAAGTTTGGTGGGTGGTCGTCTGCGACTGGCACGATGTCGTCGTGGCCAGCAGTTGGTGAGCGCCCCGTCATGGCGGTCAAGCTTAACTCGCGCGGTGTGCGTCGATGGCTGTCCGCAGCAGAGGCCGATTCGGAGCTGGTCGAGTCCGCCAGGGTCACTACGTCGGCTGACGTGGCATCGGTGATTGCAAATATGGTGCTGGGTGTGAAGGTCGATTATCTCCGCGATTGGCTGGATGGTGGTCGCCGCGTCGGGATGATGGCGCGACCTACCCCACTACTGCAACCGTCCGCGCTGGAGCAGGTGCGTGTCCCTGCAACACGGGGGTTTGAGAACGTCACCTGTGAGTCGATTGTGGCGTCCTGGTGTCAGGCTACCCTGTCTACTGTCTGGGTAGATGAGGAAGGCCGCCTGAACATGGCGGCGCGTGACCGTCTTGCAGCCGGAGCTGTCACTGTCACTGACCAGGTTTCGGAGCGTGTATTTGGTGGGTCCTGGAAGACTGCCCGTGATGGAGTGAGGTCCACCGTCACGCTTAAGGGCAAGACCCCAACTTTGCAAGGTAACGGTGTGGACGCGGTTATAACTGCGTGGGAACCTGACAACCTTACAGAGATTCCTGCGAACAAAGATTTAGAAATCTTTGCTCAGTGGCCAGACAACGTCGATGTACTCGGTCTAGACACTAATTTCCGCCCCGTAGTGAAGTCAAAGAAGAATATTTTTGACTATAAGGACTTCAATAATGGGGCTGGTAGCTGGTGGGCTATCAGCTTCGAGAATCAGGAGGACCCTCCTGGGTATCGGTGGACAGGTAATGCAGCCAATCATGAGGATATTTCTGGCAGGCTGGAAAAGCTTGGGCAACGTACTGCAAAGTTGACGCTCCGTGTGCAGAAGAAGACTAGCGGGGGCCCTGAAAAGTACTACCTGTGCACCCCGTCGCTGGGAGCAGATGAGCTGCGCTTTGGTAACCGTGCACGCCCTGTCCCGATTCTCCGCTGCCGTACCTTGGTCACGTGGACGGATTACACGTTGAAGCGTCTAATCCGTAAAGCGCCGCCGGGTGCGCCGCCTTTCACATTGGATGTCGGCTGGTGGCTTCATGATGAGGATGCCCGCCGTATCATAGGTGCTCTCACTGAAGAGCTAGGTGTCGAGCGTATCACTCTTGATGGGCTCGATATGCTCTGGGACCCGCGTAAACAGGTTGGCGATACGGTTGCGCTGGAGGCTGGTAGGTGGGGTGTTGAGGCACTCATCACCGGGTACAGGGAGTCATGGGCAGGCAAGGTCCCCACTTACAGTGTCGAATTGCAGGTAAAGGCTGTGACTTCTGGTGTGGCGGGTAAAACCTACGGCGACATGGCGAGGGCTTACGCTACGAACCGTGACATTAACCATGGCAAAACGTATAGGCAGGTCTACGCGGCGCTGCCTGGAAAGGTGCAGTAAATGGCAGATTTGGGTGGCAAGACGCCACATGCTGGCATCCCGTATGCGGGGGAGGACTCTCCGGCTCGTGTGGCTGTAGATGCTGGTGCGGCGTTGATGGTGATTGATGCGAAGCTGGCGGAGCTGGACGGCAAGCTGAAGGCGCGTGATGAGGTGTACGTGGCTCATGACGGCGCTGGCGCTTGGTCTGTGCATAACGGCCTGGGTGAGCCTCTCGATGTCCATGCTGGCGTTGATGGTGAGTGGGAGGTGATCAAGTGAGAGTTGATTTAGGGACTGTTGCTCTACCGTTTGGGCGGGATGCTGATTCTACCCCGGTGTGTGGTGTTGTCCGGTATATCTGGCAGGGTGGCGCTGAGCAGCGTGGGGGAGTTGTGCTTGTCCCTGGTGTGGTTGAGGTTCCGGTTGTTGATGGAGTGGTTGAGCCTGTGCGGTTGTCGGCTGGTTTGTGGAAGCCTGTACTGATTATTGGTGGGCGTCGTCATTCTTTGCCGGTGATTGTGGTAGGTGTGGAGCCTACTCCTGAGCCGCCTACTCCTGAGCCGCCTACTCCTGAGCCGCCTACTCCTGAGCCGCCTACTCCTAGCATCACCACCCGCGAGGACGGAGGGTACGAGCTATCAGCCGCGACCATCCTCCACACCACCGATGGTGCTTACGAACTCGCCCTCCCCGAGGGATGGGCATTCACCAACCTCAGCAATGGAACCTACCGATTGGAGCAATCATGACCAACAACATCATCCGCGGCCTGCTGCCTGACGGCCACGCCCCGTCCGTTCTGAAGCAGGAAATTAAGGACCTCATCAAGAGCGAAGCCCCCGCTGCTGACCTGACCAAGCTCGCAACAAAGGAAGAGCTCGCAGCAGTCACCCCTACCGCTGAGGCGATTGCTAAGGCGCTCGGCTACGCGCTGGTTGTGGGCGAGAATGAGCCCGCGCCCACTACCCACGGAGTCAAGACCATCTGGTTTGACACCTCGAATCCCTCGGCATTTACCCCGCCCGCACCTGTGTTCTCGCAGAAGAACAAGACCATCGAAATTCCCAGCACCAAGCTCGCGACCTACAAGCTCGGCGGAAATGCCATCGCCGCCGGTGTACACCGTGTGGAAGAACCCTACCCCAAGACCGTTAGCGTCACCGCTGAGCCTGCAGGCGGCGCAAAGTTCGCCGTCGGCGCCGTCGCATCGTGGACTTTCACCTACGAGTCGCAGGTTATCCCGTTTGATGACGCGGTGCTGCCGCTGACCAGCTACCTGCGTTTTGATGACGCGGCAGGCGCGGAGAAGCCCAAGGACCGCGGCACTAGCCCGCTCGTCCTCGTCTCCAAGTACAATGACAAGCTCACCCCCGGTGGCGCGGGTATCGGTGTCGGTCCTACCGCCGCAAAGGCCTCCGGCCAGTCGTATCAGTTCGCGAATTTTGCGCCTAATTCCATGCGCTCGTTCACCCTGATTCTCGCAGTCAAGGTAAACCGACAGGCCGCGAATATCGTTCGACTCGGCGGCCTCTGGTCTGACAAGATGCCGCGATTCACGATCACTACTGCCGCCGGTGCCGGCACTGGTTTCGCCGTCGATTTTGAGCGCCCGAATGGCGGGCGCGTGACCAAGAACGCGGGTGCTGCGCCTGCTGTTGCTGACGGTGAGACTATGCTGATGGCGGTCACCTGGGACGGCACCACCATGCGCGGTTACATCAACGGTGTCGAGGTCGCGTCCGTGCCCTGGGCTGGCCTGGACTCTGGCAACGACCACATCAAGTTTATCGAGTGGTCTGTGCTGAATAACCAGGAGCTGTCCATCGCCGGTTTTGGCTTCGCGAAGGATGAGGTCAAGTCTGCCGACTGGATGAAGGCTGCACTGGCGGCTCTGAAGCGCGGACCGGGAGCCTAACCATGCGAATTATTGACGTTCAGACCGGGCGGAAAATCACGCCCAAGCTCTGGGACGGTATGAAGTGGGTGCCGGCGAAGGGTTTTGATGAGCAGAAGGCGCGTACCGTCACCCCGCCTACTGGCCCCGTGAAGAACATCGCGGGCGGCGGCGCGTTCATGAACCTTCCAGTAACCAGCGTGGCTGAGACTGGCTCGCTGGTCGCGGCCCGTATCCCCGTGGTGGTGGACACTGTGAACCCCGTCGCGGAGTTTGACGTTCTCATGAACGACAAGGTCGCCCGCGTCGTGGAGCTGCGCGTCGCCGTCGCTGTCGGTGATGACGCACCCGTGCCCGTCACGTTCAATGGCGGCAAGCCCTCCGCGCGTGTGGAGCGCCCCGGCACCCCCGGCGGCGGCATCGTACACGTGAAAACCGACCCCTTGCCTATCAGTGCTAACGCTGGCGAGGTGCTCAATTGGTACGGATTCACTGGCGCGCCGGAAGGCGGCCGCCCTATGGGCGACCAGGTAGGATACCTGCCAGACCGCGACGCATGGTACGCCGTCGGTGACACGTTCGAGGCCGCATTTAACGGTGTGCGCATGAGCGGCGGCAGCAATGCCGAAACGCCCATGATCCCTGGTGCTCGCCCCGCGCGTATCCTGGCTCCGACTGACCAGCCGGCGTGGGTGCTGACCGGCGACTCGATTATGCATTTCAGCCGCTCTCACGTTCAGCGGTGGGCTATCTCGGCTGGTGTGGCGTGGGCTAAAAATGCGACCGGCGGCCGCAATTACGTCCATGCGACCCGCGATTACGATACGCTCTACCGCCCGTCGGTGCAGTCCGCAACCATGTGTTTTGATGAGCTAGGCATCAATGGTGCGGACCAGCGGCTCGGCATGGAGCACTGGCGAAAGTTGCGCGCGGACGGTATCCAGGGCATCGTGAAGTCCACTTTGACGCCTCAGACTACGAGCCGTGACGGCTGGCGCACTGTCGAGGGGCAGGCCGCATCCTCTGACGTGCCCGGCTTCCTGAAATGGGACGCATGGTTGTTGGACGGCGCGCCCATGAAGCGGGACTGGTCGGCTGTGGTCGAGGCTGGCGCTACAGGTGAGGACATTGTCCGCTGCGCGGTGGTGGATGGTGACGGTAACCTCGTCCGAAAGGGCGACCCGTCGCATATCTTCGGCTCGGGTGGCGTCGTAGACTGGAACCCCTGCGTGTCACAGGCGGGCGCCGTCACCGGGGGTTCACGCCGTATCTGGCGTATGGATTTGGGGCTGCAGAGCGCAGATTATGGTGACGGCCTGCACCCTGGTAACGGCGTTCATGAGGTCATTGCCGGCTACCTCAAGAAGGCTATGCCGGTAATCCTCGCACCGAACGCACGCATGGAGGTGTAATGAAGTCCGACCTATTCCCGACGGAGGTCTGGGCGCTCGGTGGCGTCATTCTTGGTACCCTAATCCCCGCGGTGTTTGCGTTCATTACGGGTCGGCAGCAGGCAAAGCACGAATCAAATAAAGTGCTGATTGAGGCTCTGGAGCGCCGTATCGGTGACTTGGAAAAGCACCTGCGTGAGGAAACTGCCGCGCGGCGCAATCTGGAGGCTGAGGTGCGTACCCGCGAAGCGGAAGCACACTCTACCGCAGACAAAGCGCGGTGGGTGATGAGTATCGCCATCTCCCACATTAACCGGTTGAACGCCCATATCACGGCTGGCTCCCCGCCGCCTCCGCCGCCTCTGCCGGGCGAGGTGGAGGAATGGGTGAGCCGTGAGCTGTGGACTTCGAAGCTTGCGGCGCAAGACCAAGCAAATAACCCGCCGGCTACCTAGCTGGCGGATACAAATTGTTGAGGTAGGTGTCCCCATTATCGGGGGCGCCTACCTCTCTTTAATTAAAAGGAGTAGCGATGAGGTATCTCGTCGAAGTGATTGAGGCACAGGGGCAGTTGCCCCAGCCGTCGGCACCTGCCCCGGTCGCCCACCGCACTGTGAATGTGGTGGAGGTTGGTGCTGACCCGACCGGCGCAGCGGATTCGACCGCGGTGATTAACGAGGCTATCCGCCGTGTTCATGAGGCTGGCGGTGGCACCGTTCACCTGCCCGCAGGTAGCTATAAGGTGTCCGCGCCGTTCATTGAGTTGCTCGGCGGTGTGCACCTGCAGGGCGCTGGCCGCGAATCGACCATTATCTTTGCTGACACCGGTGCTGGCTCGGAGCAGAAGACCGCAATCATCCATGCGGGCACCTGGTTCACCCCGCGTGTCGGCAAGGACAACCTGCTGATGGGTGTCTCTGACCTCTGGATCAAGAGCTCTCACCCTCGCCCATCGCATTTCTCGTCAGCGACCCCGCGCCCTGGTCAGGACGGCATGCACCCGAATATTGGCGGCATCCTCTTGAACACCGAGCTGGGCGACACGCCGCCGGAGCCGGACGGCGCCCACTGCATCGAGAACGTCCTCATCTGGGACACCGCGTTCGGTGTGGCGGTGCTGGGTCTGGACGACCAGGGATGCCAGATTCGGAACGTTCGTGTCCGCCGCACTCTGGGCCCCGGTGTGGTGATTGGTAAGTCGCCGGAGCACATCACCTCGGTGACGGCTGGTCGCCGTGAAATCGGTGCAGCAGACAACATTCTCGATTGTGTAGACGTGTCAGGTGCGAATATTGCAGGCGGCACTAATGCGGGCTTCGAAATCTACGCGACCAATAGCACCTTGATTGGTTGCAAGTCTTGGTATAACCGCCGCTCGATTCACGGAGTAGAGGGGCGACCTGGTGGCATTTGGGACACCTCCAATATGCACCGCTTCACCGCCGCCGGCGCTGGCTTCTTCGTCCGCGGTGGCCGTAACATGCTCTCCTCATGCACCGCTCAGGAGAACGGTGGTCATGGTTTTGTCCTTGTCGGCCATTCCTCGCAGGTCACCGGATGCCGCAGCGCCTCCAGCTCTTGGCACGACTGTGTCAGCGGTGAAGCTAAGGCGGGTGAAGCTGCCGACTTCTTCGTCACGAACTGGGCGCACCACCTCATCTTCTCGAACAACATTGCGCAGGCAGAGTACAAGGGCAAGACGCCCCGCTACGGCTTCGCCATCGAGAAGTGGGCACACGACATCAGCGGCACCTCAAACATGACCGTCGACATCCCCACCCCCCACATTGCCAAGAGCCTCGGCGCGTTCAACCGCATCGAGATTAACCACGAAACCCTCAACTAAGGAGAGAAAGAAGATGCTCCTCCTCGAACCCGACAGCAAGTTCGTCACCGAGCTTGCCCCTAGCCCCAACCACCGCGACGGATACTACGAGCGTAAGAGCCCCTGGGTAGTCCTCCACACGATGGAGACCCCCGAGAACTCGACTGTCGCCCGCAACATCGCCACCGGTTGGTTCTCTCGCGTCGAAGCGGGGACCTCTGCGCACTACGTCGTCGGCGATACTGAGATTTTCCAGTGCGTGAACGAAGGCGACTATGCGTGGGCTGCTATGACTACCGGCAACGCCCACGGAATCCATATCGAGATGGCTGGTCGCGCCTCACAGGGCCGTAACGAGTGGTTCGATGACTACTCTCGCACCATGCTGGAGCTGGTCGCCGCCCTCACCGCCGACATCTGCGCACGCCACGGCATCCCTGTCCGAATCCTCACCGACGCGCAGCTTGCCGCCGGCGAAAAGGGCATCACCTCCCACGCCGCAATCAGCCGCGTCTTCCGAGAATCCGACCACACGGACCCCGGCTATGGCTTCCCCTGGGATTACTTCCTTGAGCGAGTGCAGGCACACCGCAACGGCAACGCCAGCATCGCTAACGGTGCCCCGCCGGCACCTGCCGCGCAGCAGGCCGCCCCCGCACAGCCGGCAGGCCCCACCCCGCTCCCTAACGGCGTCTGGTACCCCGCGCGCGGCTGGTTCACTGCTGACCGACGGCTGGAGGTCTCCGCAGACACCGAGGTAGATTCCCCGGCGCTCGGCTACTACCTCCCCGGCACTGGCTTCAACTACGACGGGTATGTCGCGAACAACGGCTACGTGTGGCTCAGCTACATCTCATGGGGCGGAGCTCGCCGATACATCGCAGTAGGCCCCAACGACGGCCGCTCAGACACCACCTGGGGCACTGGATTCTAACAACTTAAGGAGAACACATCATGACCGCACAGAAGCTCGCATCCCTACGAGCCGCAATCTATGGCGTCGCCGCAGCCATTGGCGCAATCTTCGTCACCAACGGCATCATCACCGGCGAACAGCTCGCAACCTACCTGCCGCTCATCCCCGCCGTCTTTGCCCTTGTAGTGGCTATCCTGAACGTCCGCCCGCATGCAGAGCCTATCGACATCGACGCACTCGCTAATGCCGTTGTCACGCAGGCAGTGAGTATCATGCCCGCCCCGGCCGCGCCGGCTAACCCGAACGGCGACCACTACGACCCGACGGCTAGCGAGAAGCTCGCTACCTATTTGAGTGAGAACCCCACTGCGAGTAGCTCCACTGCGGTTGGTCGAGGCTCTGTTGAAAGTGGCGAGTAAATAGCGACTAGGCAGGGTTTTACCCCTTGAGTTCCGCGGAATATCAGGGAAGTTAGCCCGTCTGGTAAACAAGGCTTTCTAAAACTTGCGGGGTACGTGAGTACCTCTCTGGTTTAAGGGCAGAGACCCCCTGTGTTCCCCCTCCTCTAAGGGGAATGCAGGGGGTTTCTTTTTCGTGTATACTTGGACTCAAGGAGTTAGACGACCCCTCTGAAACCCTGAGCCTCACCTATTACCTATTGGTGTGGCAATAATGCTCGGGCGGCCGCGGCTTTATGCTTCGGTCTAGAAGACCTCGGGGGCACCACCGGTTAGCTCCCTACAACTTTTGTGAAAGGCATCCTGCTAAGGTGGCGGGGTGCCTTTTGCTATGCCCAGAAGGAACCCTAAAGATGCGGTGCATGTGTACCAAGCCAACAAAACTCAGTAAGAAGCTAGGCTAAAATACCCACATGGAACCTGAAAAAATCCCTCCGACGCTGAGTGACCCTATAACCTTCTGCGTAACTAAGATTACGCCGCCGGCACCAGCTAATAAGGCTGAAGCCATGAAACGCCAATGGGTTCTTGAGGAGCGCTTTAAGCGGGGTCCACATGCCCAAATGCGCACTATCGCACGTGAGTATGACGAGCGTACCGCAGCCGGTGAGGCTCTTATCCCAGAGAGAATTCCACCGTTTCCCCCAATAAACGGAGCTTAATCAGGATAACCACATATTCTGATGTCCTATGAAACTGCCAGCATCATGTGTCCGTATCTGGAAGATGTGAAATTACTTGGGGCAAACCTCTTTGCAAGCTACTTTAGGTACCCGCGTAACCGGTTCAGAAGCTAATTGCCTCAGTAGCGTTGTTACCCTCGCAGATTGTATGCACATCTTTCAAATCGCAAAAATTAAACTATCGAGGAATCGAGGCAGAGAGGACATCATCCCGCCCACTAATTCGGACCTCTAGACTTGTAGCCGTCTGATGCGTAGCTTCGGCCTTATCCTTGGCTTTCTGCGACCCATTGGAGTAGTAGCAAGCCAGTAATACAAAGATAAATGACGAAATAGGAAGATAGATTTTCGTGTATACTTGGGCTCAAGGAGTTAAACGACCCCTCTGAAACCCTGAGCCTCACCTGTTGGTGCGGCAATAACGCTCGGGCGGCCGCGGCTTTATGCTTCGGTCTAGAAGACACCGGAGGCACCACCGGTTA
>ERZ773061.380-NODE-380-length-18435-cov-16.092057_pt1 | contig 18435 bp, 14 predicted proteins | sample MGYA00580627_ERZ773061 | MGnify/ENA primary metagenome ERZ773061 (study PRJEB29015, sample SAMEA2738119) | human oral metagenome | biome: human oral; feature: human-associated habitat; material: saliva | place: China | collected 2223 ...
TGATGGTTGAATTGGTTTGTTTATTTTCCATTATTTTTGCCTTTTAATTCATTAAAAAAGTTATCTAGCCAAAGTAAGATAACAACAGCTTATACTCTGACCTCCACTATAAAGCAAGCATTTTTGCAATTTTGACTACAACGGTAGCATGATCGACTGATGGGCCGCCATGCAATCGTTGATTAAAGGCTTCCGAATATTTCCCTAAGTCATGCAACTTTCCCGTCTGGCAGGCCTGTTCCTGCGCACCGAAATACTCGCGCAAACTCCGCCGCCATTTCGCCAACATTCACAGAATGGCTTTGCAAGGTTTGCCTGTGGTCGTAAGGTAAGAGATTACCGAGTTTGTCTTGCGCGGAATGGGCGTAGTAAATTAGGGGTTTCATATTGAAATTCTAAAAAATTCAAATTGATACAGATGCAATGATAATATGATATTAAATTTAATATGTAAATAGAAAAAAAATGCCGTCTGAAACTTTTTCAGACGGCATTATTATTGATTAACCTTTATAACTTGCTTCTAATATCCCCCACCGCTTTCACTAAAGCCTCGGAAAGCGAAGGATCAAAAGAAGAGTAGCCTGTTTGGACGATATTTGAACATACAGCCCCTCTTCCCTACTCAGACATAAGATACGGTGGCAGAGTTTCAACACACAGCCGCCCGAAGGCGGCTGGTGGGATAGTGAATCAGCAGATTCACGATCTCAGAGTTTCAACACACAGCCGCCCGAAGGCGGCTGGTCAGCCTCTTGAATCTGATAGTCGAGTTTCAATAATGTTTCAACACACAGCCGCCCGAAGGCGGCTGGATGTTTCCTGCGGTTCATCAGCCATAAATACCTCAGTTTCAACACACAGCCGCCCGAAGGCGGCTGGGCGGAAACACTAAAGCCGTAGGCCGTTCAGGAGGGTTTCAACACACAGCCGCCCGAAGGCGGCTGGAGCCGTCATGGCGATGGCGATGGGGTTGTTTCCTGTTTCAACACACAGCCGCCCGAAGGCGGCTGGCCGAAGCCAAAGCCGCCGCCGACTACGAAAGCCCGGTTTCAACACACAGCCGCCCGAAGGCGGCTGGGGCTGATGGCTTCTTCTGCCATCAGGGTCAAGCCGTTTCAACACACAGCCGCCCGAAGGCGGCTGGTCGACGTAAACACCCGGCTTACGCGTACTGGTTTGTTTCAACACACAGCCGCCCGAAGGCGGCTGGGCGCGAAGTGTACCGCGCCAGACTCAACATGCTGGTTTCAACACACAGCCGCCCGAAGGCGGCTGGGCATCAATGGCGGCTTTGACGGCAGCGGCTACGCGTTTCAACACACAGCCGCCCGAAGGCGGCTGGAAGAAGGTGTCCATATCTTTTAGCACATGCAAAGTTTCAACACACAGCCGCCCGAAGGCGGCTGGTTATTCGGTTCATGGCGATGCTGCACGGTCCGGAGTTTCAACACACAGCCGCCCGAAGGCGGCTGGTCAGCCTCTTGAATCTGATAGTCGAGTTTCAATAATGTTTCAACACACAGCCGCCCGAAGGCGGCTGGGGCCGCAACAGCAACGGCAAAACCTGCAACAATAGGTTTCAACACACAGCCGCCCGAAGGCGGCTGGATTTCCAAACGGGGCGAGCGATTCCGTCCGCTATTGTTTCAACACACAGCCGCCCGAAGGCGGCTGGAACTTAACAAAACTGTCTGTACAATGCGAAGCATGGTTTCAACACACAGCCGCCCGAAGGCGGCTGGCTAGCATCTTCACAAATGCCCTTAAGTCCATGTTGTTTCAACACACAGCCGCCCGAAGGCGGCTGGGTAACTAACAGGATACTATCTAGGATACTATCTAGGTTTCAACACACAGCCGCCCGAAGGCGGCTGGTTATGGCCGTTTCGCGGAATCCGTGGTCTTGCAGTCGTTTCAACACACAGCCGCCCGAAGGCGGCTGGTTGATAGCGTTTGGCGGCTTCCTGAATTTGAGCCTGTTTCAACACACAGCCGCCCGAAGGCGGCTGGTTTTTGTTCCATTTAAAGGCCAAAGTCATACAAAAGTTTCAACACACAGCCGCCCGAAGGCGGCTGGGGTTGGTCTTGCTGATGGGCGTGGGTTGACCGCGGAGGTTTCAACACACAGCCGCCCGAAGGCGGCTGGAATATACCAATGGCAACCATCGAAAAGCGCAACGGTTTCAACACACAGCCGCCCGAAGGCGGCTGGGACTTGCTAGGTAGAACACAGGAAAGAACACAGGTTTCAACACACAGCCGCCCGAAGGCGGCTGGATTTACCTTTTTTACAACATCACACCGTAACGTGTGTTTCAACACACAGCCGCCCGAAGGCGGCTGGTTATGTTTACGCAATCAGACTGGCTTGACCTAGTAGTTTCAACACACAGCCGCCCGAAGGCGGCTGGTTTGCCTCTTTTATTAAAATCTCCGTTGTTATACGTTTCAACACACAGCCGCCCGAAGGCGGCTGGCTTCGTAAGCCGTCTGTGTATTATCCTTTCTATGTGTTTCAACACACAGCCGCCCGAAGGCGGCTGGAAAATTGCTTTGAATATGGCACATGAAGATTATGTTTCAACACACAGCCGCCCGAAGGCGGCTGGTTTTGATGTCCGGCTTTACCTCTAAGTAACGAACTGTTTCAACACACAGCCGCCCGAAGGCGGCTGGCGTCGTACTGCTCAATCAGCCACTCACGCAGACGGCGGGTTTCAACACACAGCCGCCCGAAGGCGGCTGGATGCTGGATACGGCGCGACTGACCAAAAATAACAAGTTTCAACACACAGCCGCCCGAAGGCGGCTGGCTGTTCGCCCGCTTCGGCATAGCCGTCATACATTGTTTCAACACACAGCCGCCCGAAGGCGGCTGGTTCGTTCACTGCCAAACATCATATCAATGACCGAATGTTTCAACACACAGCCGCCCGAAGGCGGCTGGGTTAACGCGTTAATTTAACGTGTTGTAATAGCGCAGTTTCAACACACAGCCGCCCGAAGGCGGCTGGATAGCTCCTGAGAAGGTAGGGAAAGAGTGGTTTTGTTTCAACACACAGCCGCCCGAAGGCGGCTGGACGCGACCGTCTACGCCTACCAATTAGATTTATTGTTTCAACACACAGCCGCCCGAAGGCGGCTGGGTATTTACTGGATAATATCCGCTATTACCCAATAATGTTTCAACACACAGCCGCCCGAAGGCGGCTGGACTGTCTGTACAATGCGAAGCATGGCAAGCAAACGTTTCAACACACAGCCGCCCGAAGGCGGCTGGCGCGGTGTTAGTACACCAAAGAACAAGCTGCAAAGTTTCAACACACAGCCGCCCGAAGGCGGCTGGACCTGTTCAAAGCTGGTACTTCAACAACAAAGAAGTTTCAACACACAGCCGCCCGAAGGCGGCTGGGAATACCCTGCTTGGATATGTGTCAGATGTAGACGAGTTTCAACACACAGCCGCCCGAAGGCGGCTGGGCCGTCCGGCCCTGTGGTTCCGCCTAAAGAAGCGGTTTCAACACACAGCCGCCCGAAGGCGGCTGGTTTGAATTGGTTGGCTTGCCGTTTCCGCTGGCCTGTTTCAACACACAGCCGCCCGAAGGCGGCTGGATTCACGGATGATATGTATGCTAATTTGGATGCGGTTTCAACACACAGCCGCCCGAAGGCGGCTGGCCAACATATCCGGCGTGTCTGTCTGGATTATGCGGTTTCAACACACAGCCGCCCGAAGGCGGCTGGGTACATTTCAAAACACATTAACAGCAGACTTCCTGTTTCAACACACAGCCGCCCGAAGGCGGCTGGAAAGCACTCCGTCAGCTTTGGCAAATTCTTCGTGTTTCAACACACAGCCGCCCGAAGGCGGCTGGTGTTCAAATCCAGGATTCTCTTTGATACGGTCAAGTTTCAACACACAGCCGCCCGAAGGCGGCTGGTTCTTGAGGGTTTGATTGGAAATATATACGATTTGTTTCAACACACAGCCGCCCGAAGGCGGCTGGTCAAGTCTTCGTTATAAATCCTCTGAAAATTAAAGTTTCAACACACAGCCGCCCGAAGGCGGCTGGCAGCAATCATAACAATTTGTAGAGCTTCTTCGGGGTTTCAACACACAGCCGCCCGAAGGCGGCTGGTTCGTGATACTTGAGCCTCAATCGTTGCACCAATCGTTTCAACACACAGCCGCCCGAAGGCGGCTGGCAGGTGTCAGCTCAATAGCTTCGCCTGCTTCCACGCGTTTCAACACACAGCCGCCCGAAGGCGGCTGGCTTTTTTTTTCGCCGCTTGATGCGGCTTTCAACAAGGTTTCAACACACAGCCGCCCGAAGGCGGCTGGTGGCAATCAAATACGGCTGGGCGTAGCGCGTAATGTTTCAACACACAGCCGCCCGAAGGCGGCTGGTAAAACCTGTATCGCCAAACGGATCGGGATAGATGTTTCAACACACAGCCGCCCGAAGGCGGCTGGTTCGGTGTCTCGCATTTTTAAACGAAAAGAAACGTTTCAACACACAGCCGCCCGAAGGCGGCTGGTTCTTTGCGTTTTCTATCTGCTTCATACTGGACATGTTTCAACACACAGCCGCCCGAAGGCGGCTGGGTCCTGCGTATGATACGAATTGGTTTGCGGTTTGGTTTCAACACACAGCCGCCCGAAGGCGGCTGGCTTGGATGCGCGAGGCAACGGTCAATCTCTGGCCGTTTCAACACACAGCCGCCCGAAGGCGGCTGGCGATTTATTTCTGCGGCTATAAGTCCTCAGCAAAGTTTCAACACACAGCCGCCCGAAGGCGGCTGGCCAAAACCTTTGATATGGGTATTTTAGGTACTTTTGTTTCAACACACAGCCGCCCGAAGGCGGCTGGGACAACCCAAGCTACAACAACCTGCGCAAAAGGCTGTTTCAACACACAGCCGCCCGAAGGCGGCTGGGGCTAATGCTTCGTAATATGTGCCTGTTGCTTCGGTTTCAACACACAGCCGCCCGAAGGCGGCTGGGTCTCCTCGTGCGGTAACGCAATTGAGGTCTTTGGCGTTTCAACACACAGCCGCCCGAAGGCGGCTGGCGTATTCATCTTTGTCAATTTCCTCTATTGGGTGGTTTCAACACACAGCCGCCCGAAGGCGGCTGGCGTCAACACAAAAACCTGTAACCGATGATTCGTGTTTCAACACACAGCCGCCCGAAGGCGGCTGGGTCGGTTCTGAAAAGGTTGTTTTGAATTTCCCAGTTTCAACACACAGCCGCCCGAAGGCGGCTGGCATCAACTTCCAATGTCTTTTGTTTGTATGGCCGTTGTTTCAACACACAGCCGCCCGAAGGCGGCTGGTTAGTTACGGGGAAAGCTCTTGTATTAATGAGCTTGGTTTCAACACACAGCCGCCCGAAGGCGGCTGGAATATACCCTGCCGCTGACTGCCGTTTGTGCGTGGGTTTCAACACACAGCCGCCCGAAGGCGGCTGGTAGTTATGCCGTCTAATACAAGTGCATGGTACATGTTTCAACACACAGCCGCCCGAAGGCGGCTGGCATTACGCATTATGCGTTTCCGTAAAAATATTCGGTTTCAACACACAGCCGCCCGAAGGCGGCTGGCCGACCTTTTCGCAGACGATCGTAAACCTGTTGTTTCAACACACAGCCGCCCGAAGGCGGCTGGGTTCCGCAAGGGTGATCGTATCTATTTGATGTCAAAGTTTCAACACACAGCCGCCCGAAGGCGGCTGGGTACATTTTTAGGACTTGGATATGCTGGTTAATAGTTTCAACACACAGCCGCCCGAAGGCGGCTGGGCGCCTGGCAAGCCGTCCGTTCCTCTTTCGCCTTGTTTCAACACACAGCCGCCCGAAGGCGGCTGGCCAAAAGGAGCCGCCGCATGACTACCCAAGTTCAAGTTTCAACACACAGCCGCCCGAAGGCGGCTGGCCGCCCCATTTCATGGCACCGCTGGTTTTTATCTGTTTCAACACACAGCCGCCCGAAGGCGGCTGGTGAATTCTTGAGCTGTCAGATAATGCGGTAAAGAAGTTTCAACACACAGCCGCCCGAAGGCGGCTGGCAACATTCTGCGAACTCTTGACGGCCACCCGATGTTTCAACACACAGCCGCCCGAAGGCGGCTGGCAAGCATATTTGTATTGTGCATATTTGCATACATGTTTCAACACACAGCCGCCCGAAGGCGGCTGGTAAAAACCATCATTGCAGATACGAAATAGGCCAAGTTTCAACACACAGCCGCCCGAAGGCGGCTGGACCTGACAGCTTAATCAACGTACAAGCTGTAACAGTTTCAACACACAGCCGCCCGAAGGCGGCTGGTTGCCGACTTGACCAGTTTAGGTGTCGATATTGCCGTTTCAACACACAGCCGCCCGAAGGCGGCTGGATGTTTCTGTTCAGACTGACGGAGTGGTTAAAATTGTTTCAACACACAGCCGCCCGAAGGCGGCTGGATTTGCCGCAACCTGCCCATTTTGAACCATTTGCTGTTTCAACACACAGCCGCCCGAAGGCGGCTGGTTGTCATAGGGCGATTGTAAGTAGCGATTGCCAGTTTCAACACACAGCCGCCCGAAGGCGGCTGGCGGATATTCAGGATTTGTATATTTTTCCATAATTAGTTTCAACACACAGCCGCCCGAAGGCGGCTGGCTTCTGTGTTAGAACACCTGCTTTTAGTAGGTTTGGTTTCAACACACAGCCGCCCGAAGGCGGCTGGATGATTGCTCTCAAGTTCTTGCTGTTTCTCGTGCTGTTTCAACACACAGCCGCCCGAAGGCGGCTGGAACATATGAGCGTAGAGGCTGGCGAGGATTTTTTGTTTCAACACACAGCCGCCCGAAGGCGGCTGGATGGTTTGTCTGATTGTTTTCAAGCATACGTTTAAGTTTCAACACACAGCCGCCCGAAGGCGGCTGGGTCAAAAACGGCTTGCCGTTTAACCCGTATAAGGATGTTTCAACACACAGCCGCCCGAAGGCGGCTGGGGCATAGCAAAATAATTGCTTTTTATATAATCAAGTTTCAACACACAGCCGCCCGAAGGCGGCTGGCTCGAATAGTCAAAAATTGCCTATCCCCCAAGTTGTTTCAACACACAGCCGCCCGAAGGCGGCTGGCTTTCTTGGGTTCTCTACGGTAATTGTGTATCGTGTTTCAACACACAGCCGCCCGAAGGCGGCTGGTTCTACTGGGCCGATTGTAACGACTGTTCCGGCAGGTTTCAACACACAGCCGCCCGAAGGCGGCTGGTGCCTTCATCGTATCTATCCGATTGTTCCAGCTTGTTTCAACACACAGCCGCCCGAAGGCGGCTGGAAATCGCTACCCCATCTATTGACGCAAACCCTACCCGTTTCAACACACAGCCGCCCGAAGGCGGCTGGATAGCTACCGTAAAGGGCGGTAACATACCTATGAGTTTCAACACACAGCCGCCCGAAGGCGGCTGGACGCCACAGGGTACTCCAACTGCTTGACTTGGCGTTTCAACACACAGCCGCCCGAAGGCGGCTGGAAGCATATTTGTATTGTGCATATTTGCATACGTGTTTCAACACACAGCCGCCCGAAGGCGGCTGGCCAATACAACAAAAGCAATAGGGATTATATATAGTTTCAACACACAGCCGCCCGAAGGCGGCTGGGTCAGTTTTGGGGGGGCGCATTCCCGATATGCGAGTTTCAACACACAGCCGCCCGAAGGCGGCTGGACATCGTCCGATCCGAGCCTGTACATGGATTCATAGTTTCAACACACAGCCGCCCGAAGGCGGCTGGGGACGCTCGTAATTGTATTTGGGACAGGGATTTAGTTTCAACACACAGCCGCCCGAAGGCGGCTGGACATTTTACTACTACTGGGACTTGCCCAGCACCTCGTTTCAACACACAGCCGCCCGAAGGCGGCTGGTAAAAACAATGCAATACATGCAACAAGATAGGGAGTTTCAAGTTTCAACACACAGCCGCCCGAAGGCGGCTGGATAAAGACGTTGAAAAATTTGTCAATGCAATTAAAGTTTCAACACACAGCCGCCCGAAGGCGGCTGGAGCCTCTCTCAAAAGCCTTGCTCCATCAGATTTCGCAACCCCGATTTCGCTAAACTCTCAAGAAAAGCGAGAATGCGAGTATAACACAGCCTTTTCTGTTACACCCACATTCACAATATTCTGATTGTTAAAGAAAAATCCCAATTCGCTAACCCTGCCGCATTTTCATGAGAACTTTAGGTTGGCGATTCACACAATTAACGTATCCTTAAACACATCGACCGCCGGCTTTGCACCGTGGTGTTCTACTTTGCGCCGCCACTTGCTGCCCAGGTGGTAAAAGCGCAGGCTGTCAGTTTCGGGATTGTAGGTTTTCAGAAGTTTGTCTTTTAAAACAACCCACTGATCGGGCGCAATGTCGCATTCGAACACCGAATACTGCACGCGCACGCCGTAGTCCAGACACAATTTCGCCACGCGCCGCAGCCTTGCCTGTCCTTCCGCGTCTTCCAGAGAAATATCATAAGTAATCAGCATCAGCATTTTGTATTCCCATGTGTAGGCTGCTTTAGAGGTCGTCTGAAAACATCCAACCCGTTTTCAGGCAACCTGCAAACCTATCTCATCAAAAACGGCGGGTATTCTGCCAGATCCCCGCGCAAGTGCCGAGCCAATAGCATGGCCTGAATATACGGCAGCAACCCGATTTCCACTTCTTCGCCTAAAAACGGATGCACGATTTTTTCCTGTTTTTTCGCCTGTAAGGCTTGGAACAAGAGCTTACGCGCATCGGCTTTTAAGCTCACCGCGCCGCTTGCCTCGGTAACAAAATCCTGAGGTTTGATTTGCCCGCGGTTAATCAGCGACAACACCAACCTGTCTGCCCACCACGCGCGGAATTCTTCCAAAATATCCTGCGCCAAACTGTCGCGCCCCGGTCGGTCGGCGTGCAGAAAGCCCACCTGCGGGTCCAGCCCCACGCCTTGCAGTGCACCGCTGATGTCCTTGCCCAAGATGCTGTACACAAACGACAACAGCGCATTCACCCCGTCTCTGGGCGGACGGCGGTTGCGCCCGTCAAAAGTAAAGCCGCTCTTTTCGCTCAAAAGCTGCCCGAACACGCCGAAATAACGTGCCGCCGCATCGCCCTCAATGCCGCGCACCACGTCCAGCTCCGCCACGCCCTTCAACTGCCGCAGCGAAATATTCAAAGAATCCACCGCACTTTGAATCGCCGCATTCTCGCCGTAATTGCGAATCTGCCGCTGAAGCACCCGCTTACCCGCTTGAATCTTTGCCGCAATGATATTGCGCGCAATCGGCACGGGATTTTGCTCCGACACCCGATACTGCGCCCGACGCAACAGCACATTGCCGCTCTGCCGCCCCTGAAGCCGCCCCAAGAAACGTCCGTTTTCGGTAAAAAACGCCAAATTCACATTATTTTCGCCGCAAAACCCAAGCAAAAACGGCGACACCAGCACATTGCCGAAACAGAAAATATGCCCGATGGAATGCACCGGCAACTGCGCCACCTTCTTACGCTCCATCTCCACCACCAGCGTCTCCCGCTCTTTATGCAGATAGCTGCCTTGGGTGGTGATATAGAGCGTGTTTTGCAGTTTGCGCATGGAAAACTCCTCCAGACATTATTTGTATATAAATTTGCCATCTGTATGTTAAAATATTATTGTTTTTAATTTAAATTAACAACCTTAATCCAAGGAAATTATATGAAAAAAAGATTTTTATTTAAAAACCAAGGTACAGATGATGAAGTGCTAGTTAAGGCTCTTTGTTATGCTGTTGAGGTTTCTTCTCAAAGTAACGATAAAAATATTCATCTCGTATTCCCTCAAAAATCTAATTTTGAATCAACTAATCTTGGTAAAATAATTGACCAAATATTTGGCGTCGGCTCAGCCAAGAAATTGTGTAAAGGCGAAAGTATAAGAAATTTAGATTTTATATTATCATCAAAAATTAGCTCTAATAATTCTTCTTGAACGATTTTAGCAATTTATTGCACACCTACTGATATGAATAAAATTGACTCAAATTCCCATGCAAATTCAATCATATATGTATCATGGTTATTAGAGGAAGCCGATATTTGGGAGAGCACTTGGTATAATAACGGGCTTAATATTGTTCATGGGGAACCCTCTCAGCAAATTGAAATTTTACCAGAAGAAATCACATCTGCATTAAAACGGTTAACCTCTACCGTAAATCTATCTACTGGCTTAGCTCATCCTTCAGATCAACAACATGCTCAACGTATTTTCAAAGAGTTGCAAGAAAAAGGATGCAAAGCTGATGAACAAGCAGTAGCAAATTGGGCTATAGCTAACGGCTGGAATGCTCGCCATTTAGGCGATCTCAAAAAACTAACCAAAAGATACCTTTCATAATTTTGATTTATATAACTAAATATTAGTTCACAGTAGGGTGTGTGGCGCAGCCACGCACGCGGTTAGTTGAGATGCAGGCTACAGCTCGCTAGTGTATGCATACCGCACTCGGTTGGTGGAGATACAGGCTACGGCTTGGTATTTTTATTTATATGTATTCCAAATATTAAAAGGTTGTCCAACCGGGAAAAATTGACTTACCTCAGTTTCACTTTCTAAATTTTCTAATTTTTTAGGAATAGTTAGTCGCTTATTTGATTTCTTATCAAAAACTTTCCCAATATATTTTTTATTCTTTAAATCAACTAAATATACTTTATCAAATGGACATTCTTTATCAATACAAAAATGATTTAGATGAAATCTAGTCGCTTCGGACAAAGAAACATCTGAATAACTTTCTGTATGTAGCAATAGAAATACCTCTTTAAAATTTTCATACCCTGCATGCAAATTAAATTTTTTCAATAAAATTCCTTCCCAAGCATCCCTCTTGATACTTGTTGTTTGATTCACGCTTGTATATGGCTTACCATTTAGAATAGCGTTAATTTTTTTTCTTTTGGCATTATTTGATTTAGATGAATTATGTACATTTCTACTTTCAAGTAATTTACTGTTATCAATTGAACACACCTCAATTCCAATTCTTACCCCCTTCATTACAAAACCAAAATCTGGTTTATCTACTTGATCTGGAATCATACAAACATTTTTATCTACTTTTTTTGCTCGACGAAGTTGTCCATCTAATAAAAATTTAAGAGCTTTCAATTCTTTTATAGTGTGTGATTTTCTCGACATGTTTTCTTATCCAATAAAAATATAAAACACAATTTGTTATTCCCCAAACAACCCCTCCACATACCCGATACTCCTATCCCGCTTCCCCAACAACTCAGGCTGGCAAATCTCCACTAGCGAGCAGGCTTTGCAGCGTTTGCTGTAGTTGGGCGGCGGGGTTTGGCCACTGTTTAGAAGTTCGCGCACGGCAGCGATGGTGGCGTGTGTTTGAGCACGCAGGTCGTCTGAAAACACGACGGGGACGCGGTGGCGGGTTTGCATATACCACAGCGCGCCCTCAGAGACGGTTTGCCCCGTCATTTCTTCCAAACACAAACCTTGGGCGCAAAGCTGGATTTCGTCCATCGGGTCGGGTTTGGGTTTGCCGCGTTTGTATTCCACGGGTTTCAGACGACCTGTTTTCGTATCCACTTCCACCAAATCCAACACGCCGCTGATGCCCAGTTTCTCCGCCGACACATGCACTGTCCGCTCAAAGCGCACGCCCTTGCGCGTTTCCGGCTCGCCCGAATCCACCCGCTCATGCAGCGCCTTTCCCTCCGCGGTCAAATAATTCTCCGCCCACGCCTGCTCGTTGTGAATCAACGCACATTGGCGCGGGCAGAAGGCGTAGTGTTGCAGGGCGGAAAGGGGAATCAGGTGCGTATCCTGATTTTCCCCTTGGGTTTCGGTTAAAAGTGCGGTCATCTTTTTGAACGTTTTTAGAAGTTAAAAACCATCAAGGATTTCGGGTTTCAATGACGCTCCATTTCCCGTAACGGTAAGTTTTTCTTCGGTTATGTCCCCAATCAATCCATCAATGGATTTATTTTTTATTTTTTCTTCAATAATTTCTTTTAACTTACCATGCACTTTAGCGGAAGAATATTGCCCTGCTTTGCTGTTATGTTCCCACCAGATAAGTTTCAGCACCTGCATGCTGCCTTCGGGGCGGGCAGATGATGCGTCGCCTTCAAAGAGTTTGGTGAGAACGGCTTTGATTTTTTCGGCATCGTCGTCTGAAAAGCCGGTGCGCTCGGCAAGTTGTGACGACATGGCGCCGAAGGCGACGTAAATACCTTTATCTATACGGTATTTCATACCCATTCTTGCTTTTTTTCCTTCAGTATCATCGCTATCAACACTTTTCACAATTTGATTATCAATGATGCGTATTGGTTGAACACTAAAAGCAGATTGAATAGTAACCGGCCCTCGGATAGGAATAGAGACACCATCTTCATTCTGACCTTTCCCAAACGCAAATACCTGCCCAAAGGTTCGCACATCAAACCATTTTGCACATGCTGCACTTTTCGTTTGATCCTTTTTCTTATTCTTATCTTTATCACCTTTTTTAAATTCAAAAGCACTCTTACCTAAACCAAACTCTTCTGATTCAGCACGATTTTTTAAGCTCGTCATCCCGTCAGTTTTCTTTTCATCTGATTGTACGAAAATAACTTCCCCATTTTCTTGCAAGCGATCACGAATTTTTCTCTTTAAGCAAACATCTGTTATCTCACCGATATTAAAAAAATCAGCACGCGGGCGGTTGCCATTTAAAGGATCTCCGTTGGGATTGGCATTTTGTACACCGATAATTAAGGCGAAATCGATTTTTTTGGTTAAGCTCATGTTGTTTTCCTTTCAATGTTAGGTTATTTAGCGGTTTCGGTTTTCTTTTGCTTGGCCTTGGCAGCTTTACGCTCAGCAATTTGTCGGTTGATTTCCATTTTTTGGCAATGATATCCAAGCAGAAATTCACCGCTTAATTTATCATCGCACATAAAGTCATCGTTTTCGAATAGATCCATAATTTCTCCAATAGCTTGTTTATAAAAATCTTTTTCCAAGCTGGTCAAATAGTTTTTATATGGCACAAGTTTGACACTTTCAATATTTAGCCATGTGCTATAAGGGCGCTGTGCAAATTGTTGAAAATAGCGCTCTGCATTGGTTGCTCGAGTAGGTGCTTTTTTGCCATTTTGCAAATATAAGGCATACCACTCCAAACTTTCTGCTTGTGCAAGCAAGCGCCCATATAAATAGTCGCGCGACTGATTTGTTTTTTCTAAACTCATAAAGTAAGTTTTCCTTTCTGATAAATCTAAATCGTGATGACGGACATACCAACCTTTGTATAAAGCGCAGGCAACGCCGATATTTCGTTGCCACTCCCAATATTCGCTGCCGTTGGGATTACAAGCAGTCTGAAAACTTTTTTGCACCAAATCATAAGGAATCGGCACATTTTTTCCGCCGGCAATTACGGGAAGCAAACGGGCGTAAAGTTGTTTTTTGGCTTTCTTACTCTTATCCTCCAATTCAGATTTGCTAAGAATCGTATCTGCAATACGCTCTATAGATGGGGCTACAAATAACCAAGGTTTACCTTCTTTAGGCTTATAACGTTGATACCAAGAAAAGTCGTCTATCCAGGCATCTAGGTTAGCAAAATAATCTTTAGGTAAGCACTCTTGATAGTAAGTTAATGCAGCACGCCCCTTCCCTGGACTTGTTCCATCTAAAACAAGTAAGGATATCTGATCATTGTCTTGCAATTTTGCTCTATATCCGTACAACCTTTTCTTCATGATCTTTGCCGCATCAAAACCAAAATCAGCAGCTTCATTAATATTATCCTCGGCAAATAATGCAGCATAAATATCTGTTTCAGCCCGATACGGTAAAGACAAGACTTTATCCTCATCAGCATTCGCAAATCTGGTTGCCCATACAACAGTTACTTGATTATCATTGCGGATACCTTGACGTTCGATTAACCAGCGTAATGCAGCATGCGCCTTATGTGAAACTTCGGCAGATATGGCAACTGCTTGATTAGCCTCTTCAAAACGACCTAAATAAGTAAAACCTGTTTTGTCATTAGAAGAAATAAGTTTTGCTTTATCACCTGAATAAGTTAACTTAGCAGGGTGACTCTCGCGGATTTTCTGTTCTTTACCAGTTACTGAACAAAATCGACTGATCAGAGTATCTTGATAATGTTTGCTCCAACTTTGTTGAACCTCTTTATCTTTCCAAGTTTCAGAAACCAAATCATGTGTTTGCACCGACCAAATAACTAAAGCTTTGCGAATTTCGGGATTTTGTCCCAACACATCCAATAATTTAGGTTTATCTTGTATATCGCCGTCTTTCTTACTCCAAGATTCCAAAAATTTTCCACTGCTGTCTATCGGCACCACTTTTGCTTTAATCAAATCCGCTAAAACCGTTCCTTTGTGTACATATTTCTGTATGGCAAGAACTTTAGGATTTTTCGTCTCCATATCCATACACCACGCATCCAATTGCTTTATATATAAGTCAAAGGTTGCGCACTCTATAGTCTTTTCTTTAAGTTTTTTATTTCCTTTCTTATCTGTTGTCTCGATTTGAATTTTTTCTTTGCCTATATGGCCCAAATCCTTTGCAACATATTGGATACTGTCACATAATGCATGGGGTCTATAGCCGCTTGTACGCCCTTCAGAATCTTCCGTTACAGGCAGCATCACTATTGTTTTGTCTGGTAATACTTCAGCGGAAATAAAATCACCATCAGCACTCAAAACAATTTTGATATGTGCGGTTTGCGGACTATGCCATAGTGGCGCAAGAGTTTCTTTATCTAAGTCTAATAAATCAGCACTTTTTTCAACTTCGTTATATGTCTGATACAATTTCTGCATCCAGCTCATAATTCCAGCTCCTTGGCTTCGTCTTCCACAGGCTTGACATTTTCGCCGCGCTTAAACGGTTTTTCAGGCTGCATTTTACGGATAAATCGGGTTTTCAGACGACCTTCTGTATCGTCGATGCTTGGAAACTCAATTACACCGTCTTGCATATTCGCCATCCAAAAACGGCTGACCAATTCGGGCTTTCCAGTTTCTTCAGGATAGCCGAAGCTGTGGAACATCAGACCGAAATCCAAGTTGCCGTATCCATCGAAAAAGCCTGCTTTTCCATCTCGACTTGGGCTGCCAAATTCGCACGGCTCCACATAGCCCTGACAATCGCGTGTGCCCAAGAAAATATCCTGTCGTCCGCCGTGCTCCAGCATCCGTTTCGCAATCGCCATATGTTTGCCGAGATTGCGGTCGTCTTTGAGTTCTTGCCAGTATTCGTTCCAAGTAAAATGTGCTTGTACTTGATATTCCACATCTTGCAGAAAGGTGTAAATCGCAAGCGTATGATCGATACCTTTTGGTGATTCCCATTGCCTTGGTTTGATGGATTTACTTTGCGTACGAATCGGCTTCATGACACGGATTTTATCGATGTGCCAAATCAAAGTGGGTTTCCAATAAATACTTTTCAAAATGCCTTTTACCGCTTCGTAAGTCGGCACTTGATAGCTGAATTTTTCGCCGCCAATTTTGGTAACGGGATCGGTAAACAACGCTTGCCGCCCCCATACGCGGAAAGTGATTGTGCTGTTCATATTGCTCCTTTATCTAAAAAGTGTATGTAGGCATGATGCCGGTTTCATCCACCGACAAGCCGTATTCATCGGTGTAATGCCCGTCTTTCAAATAATAAATGCCCAAACCTGCCTGCACCTCTTGCAAGGCTTGATTTTCTTGCAGTTGTTTCCACACATTCGGAAACACATTCACACTGTAGCGCTGCGCTTTAGCCAGCGTGCGGTACATTTCTTTCGGGTCCCATTCGCCACAAAGCGAAGCAATCAAATCCCTGCCTTCGCCATACGGCACAATCACGGCGCGGGTCGGCGCGTCAATGGCTTGGAAAGCCCGTCCCGCACTTTTGAATGACTGCATTAATAAAGGATAAAAATCATTTTTTCTTAAAAGATGATTTTTTAACATACCGCTTTTTTTATCTGATGCGCCTTTGTTGCGACAATTATCACTTAATAAATTCAATAAATTATCTTCCCCCTTTGTTCCTATTTGATAAACCATTTCATCGCTGCGCTGGTAAAAATAGTATTCAAAATAACGTTCCATCGCGGCAGGCTGCAAAATATCCTGTCCAGCAAAATCGCGAAACACACGTTCGGCATGGTTCTTGCCTGCCTGAATATCGGGCAATATCCGCGTAAAATCCTGTTCCTGCAAATTCAACACCCAAACCTGCCCCTTGCCTTCCTTCTCGCCGTGGCGGTTACAACGCCCCGCTGCTTGAGCAATGCTATCCAGCCCACCTAAGGCACGAATCACGCAAGCCATGGAAATATCCACACCGGCTTCAATTAACTGGGTGCTGATGCAGATAACAGGTTCTTTGTTTTTCAGACGAGCTTTGATGGTATCAAAAATCTCTTTGCGGTGTGCTGCGCATTGGTTGGTGCTTAAATGAAACAAGGCCTCGGGCGGCACATTCTGCCTTTGGGAATATTGATAAAGCTCCTGCGCCCATTTTTTGGTATTGACGATAAATAGGCAGCTTGGAGTCGTCTGAAACTGTTCCAGCAAGAACGCGCCTGCTTCTTCTACATTCCAGCCTCCCACTTTTTCGTTAAATCGAATTTCCACGCGGGATAACTTTTTATAAAGCTCTTCTCTTTGCTCATCAGTTCCCATGATTTCGGCATGTGCAGGTAACCTTAACAAACCGCGCGCGGCAATGCTTTCCCTTTTATCTTTTGGGAAATTCTGCAAGCCTGATTCGCCGAGCAAAGGCTGCGTCGCCGTACACAAAATCGCCGTGCTTTTGCCAAATGTCGTCAGCCAGTTCAATACGTTACAAAACAAATGTACGCATTTCACAGGCAGGGTTTGAATTTCGTCAAAAATCAGCACCGCATTGGTCATCGGATGGATGTGCCGCGCGCCGCGTGTGCCGCCGCCAAACCATGCGTCCAAAAACTGCACCATGGTAGTAAACACAATAGGCTTGTCCCAGTTTTCGGACAGCAGTTTGTCCTGCCAGCTTTGTTTTTCAGGTTCTAAATTGGAATGGTGTTCGAGCACCCACTTCTCACATTCTGAACATTCTCTACATGAATGAAATTCACCATTGTCATCTTCTTTCAAATCTAAACAATAAATTTTACGAACTTCTTCCGCATTTTGATCAATGATGGAAGTATAGGGAATGATGTAGATAATACGGTCGAGATTGTGCTTTTGCGCATGATGGAGGGCATAGCGCAGACTGGCCAATGTTTTGCCGCCGCCGGTCGGCACTGTGAGTGTATAAATGCCTTGAGGGTCTCCTTCCCTATCTTGGGAATCTTTTGCCCTTTTTAGACAATCATCAGATATTTGGCGGCGGATTTTATCAGCAGGATAACGGTTTCCGAAACCCGCCAAATGCGTTTCCAATTTATCAATCGCCGATTGCCAATCTGGTTTTTCGCTCAAGCGACGGACTTTTTTCTGCGCTTCCCGTTCAAAATCCGAGCTGTTGATACGGTCGGCATCAATCAGGCAACTAAATAGAAAGCGGGTTAGGCAGCCGAGATAAAACTCTTTGATTTTGTCATTGACTGTTGAGTCGGAAAGAATCAACTTCACCGCATTCCGCAGGCTGCGAATTAGGTTTTCTCCTGCCAATTCACGTGCTTTCTGTTGAACGACTTCATCGGCATTTTGCTCGCATTCCGCCAAATGCGTCAGTTCATCAGTTTTATTAAACCGCTCAATCCATTTCGGATTACCTTCTCCATCCAAACAGTCAATCAAACCTTCACCGTGGTGTGAGGCAATACACAAACCTAATATCTGTCCACACAGTTCACCGATGCCCTTATCTTTAATTTCATCTCCATGTTTATTAGATTTATCAGATTTTCTCAATTCGCGGTAAACCCATTGCGCACCAGCGGTGGAATGATCCACTTTACTGCCGTTAGGCGTACTTTCTTCATCATCCAAATCAGGATTAAACAAACTGGTTTCATCGTGGATATATTTCTGGAATTTTCGGGAATATTTACCGAAATCATGCATGAGGCCGAGCAACTCACCCACTGGTTCTAAATTTAGTTTTTGAGCAAATATTTTTGCAAGTTTTGACGTTTCTACTAAATGAGTTTGAACAGGTTGAGGGCACTTATCCGTTTGACGAACATGTGCAATAAAAGTAAATTTCATGGCATACAATACTATTACTGTAACTTACCACCAATCATATACTTGCAAATATTCAACTGCAATATAATTTCTTAAATATATTTAAATTACATTTATTCTAACTAAAAAATGCCGTCTGAAACTTTTTCAGACGGCATTGTTATTTATTAAGCTTTATA
>ERZ773061.384-NODE-384-length-18125-cov-15.953735_pt1 | contig 18125 bp, 3 predicted proteins | sample MGYA00580627_ERZ773061 | MGnify/ENA primary metagenome ERZ773061 (study PRJEB29015, sample SAMEA2738119) | human oral metagenome | biome: human oral; feature: human-associated habitat; material: saliva | place: China | collected 2223 ...
TGTTGTTTGTAAGTACCATTGGTCTGACTATACAACTCCAGATCCGAAACATTTCTTAGCTCAAGCGTCTTCTCTGGATCTTTTTCTTTTGGTTTTTCTTTTGGTTTTTCTGTCGGAGCTTCCGGTTTTACTTGCTCGGTATTGCCAGTATATTCTGGAAGAGGAGTGACTTGTTCCGGTTCAACGATAGCTCCTGCTTGAGTTCCTGTATATTCTGGTAAGGAAGATTGAGTCTCAGGTTCCACAATCGCACCTGATTGAGTGCCTGTATACTCTGGTTTTTCAGCTGTTTCAGGAGCTACAACCGCTCCCGCTTGAGTTCCCCTATACTCTGGTGTTGGTGGCACCTGTTCAGGCTCTACGATTGCTCCAGACTGCTCGCCTGTATAGGTTGGTTTCTCAGACGTTTCTGGTTCCACCAAAGCTCCTGACTGGACACCCCCAACCTCTGGCTCAACTTTTTCCGGCTCAACGATGGCACCAGCTTGAGTTCCCTGATACTCAGGTAGTGGAGCGACTTGCTCGGGTTCAACGACTGCTCCTGCTTGGGTGCCTGTATATTCTGGTTTTTCAGCTGTCTCTGGGGCTACAACCGCTCCCGCTTGCTCGCCTGTATATTCTGGTAATGGAGCCTGCGTCTCAGGCTTTCCCTTTTTTGCAGACTGAGGTGCTTCACTCGGCACAACTGCCTTCTTAGTCCCTTTTTCTACTATACGTGGCAAGGCTTCTTCTACCTTAGTCGAGAGAACTTCCCTAGAAATTTCTTGGTTTTCAACAGTGAAAATGCGAACAAGCTCAATCTTCTTCCCAGCACGACCTTCTTGTTTGACATGGATGGTTCCCTCTGTTAGTTCTGGATTTTCCTGCACCACTTCTGAAACATCTAGTTTGGTTACAATCTCTTGGTCTTTGTATAAGAGCTCTGGTTTATTCACGCGACCAGCCAAGACTTCGTCTTGAGGATCTACACTAGCAATACCAGACGGCTTTTGATTAGATAAATCTTGAGAAGGGATTGGCTTCTTGGCAGTGCTTGTTGGAGACGGAGCTTTCTGCTCATCTCCTGCCTTTTGTCCACCTTCGTTGGCTTGGAAATGAGGTTGAACTGTATAGTCAAGTTTCTGATCCCTAGCAGCAGTTTCTTGCTGATTAATCTCTTTGTCTTGCTTAATATAGCCTAGATAAGTATAACCTGATAAGGCACGTGGCAAAGGCAGACTATCTCCTTGGGATAATTGGTATTCCTGATTGTACTGGATCAAAAGTTGATTTTCAATAGCCTGAACTGAAGAAGCCAAACCACTGCCCATCCCTGTTATCAAGACAACTTTCAAGAGAGCTTTCTTTTTGCCTTTCTTTTTCGATACGACAAAAATAAGGAAACCAATCGAAGCCAGAACTCCACCTGATAAAACGCTAGTAAGGCTATTCTGCCCACCTGTATTGGGCAACTGACCCAGCTGGGCTTTCTCATCCATACGGTAGACTAGATAATAGGTGCTCTCACTATCTTCCGCAATTTTAGGAATGTCCTTGACAATCAAGTCCTTTTCTTGCCCACTCAGCTCCGTATCCGTCACATATTTGTAGTGAACAGCTGCATTTTCTTGAGCAAATACGGTCCCACTGCTCGCAATGGACACAAAAAATAGGCTTGAAATCGAAGCTGACACAAGTCCAATTGCTAATTTTCGTAAGGAGAAACGATGCTGCTTCTCTCCAAAAAACTTTTTCATTCTAAATCCTCTCAACTTTTACCTTCTATCAAGAAAATAACTAGCATTATATTTTGATATAGGTATTTCACATCCACCATTATACTATAAAAATACTTCCTTGTCTCCAATAAATGCTTTAGATTTCACGAATGTCAAAGCTTATTTATCTTGTAAAATTTATCCGTCGTTGATGACAAAAAAAGAAGGCTAAGCGCCTTCTCTTATTTGAAAATATTCCTAACAAAAAGTCATTATTCTTGAATCTCGAACTTTTTCAAAAGTCCAAAATAGAGGGATCCACCAATGATTGTCAGAATTCCTCCTACCCATCCCAAGAATGGGATCAATCCAACAGAACCACCCACGATAAACAAAACAGACGGTGCAGGAGTCACACGCTCATCGTCCTTGTAATAGACAATAGACACAATTCCTAAAACCAAGACAGCAATTTTTACCAATGACAAAATAATCGAAAAAATCGTCAATATACCAACTGTTGCATCAGAGTCCTCCGTCGCCGCAGCAGCCCCGACAGCTATCATAAACATAACAAGAGGTGCCAACAGTAAGACGATACCTGAAATAAGACCAAAAATCGCATTTACGCGAGCAAGTGCTTTTGTTTTCATCCGAATCTCCTTAAAAAATTTTTACAACTATCATTTTATCACATTTTCATGAAAAACAAAAGAAATTTCAAAACGAATATACTAGATGGTGAATGATTTCAAATTTCTATCCAGACATTTAGAGTAAGAATTCTGTCATGTATCAAATTGTTTGTAAATTCATTCGTTTTTGTACTAAGCAAGCCATTCACCTAAAAAAAGAAGATCACTTGGATCTTCTTTATTCGTGTCTATCTTTCAAAGATAGACTGTCTGAAGTCGTCTGTAGCACGTAGATAAGCGTTGAAAATACGATACTTGAGTTGGGCGACACTGCTCTTAGAGCTGTCTGATAAGGCACGATCAATGTTCTTAGCTGAGGCATCCGCTAGTACTGCTAAGTACATATAATCTTGTAATTCCTCATAAGAAGAAATCGTAATTTGTCGTTTGCTATCTAGTTTTCCTGCTTCAAACTCGATAGTGATAGGGCGAAGGAAGTTTTGAGCCTTGTTGTATCGCTCATTCAACATGGCTTTCTTCAAATCCTTCCATGATTCATACTGGCTACCATAGAGATTTTTGAAAACCAAATCATCTCCAACTACTCCGACATCTCCTCTGTTCCAGATTGAGTAGGTCTTATGACCTTCTTTAAGCGCTTGGCCAGCGTATTGGCCAGATACATATGGGACAAATCCTTGTTGGTAACCCTTGTCTCCGAGCAATTCATAAGCTCTACGGCGGAACATAAGTCCCCCAGGTGCACCAGTTGGATTGTCCAGAGCTGCATAGAAGGAAGCAAACATATTGATGACATAGTAGCCATTTCGTCCAAAGTTAGCTCTATCCCAACCATCGCGACGACCAATGATATTATGATCAACCAAATCATCAACAGATTTTAGTTTGGCTGCTTCTTCGGCAGTTATAGGGACAATTCGATCATCAGCGTGAGCTTGTTTACCATAAGAAGTTTTTTCAAAGTTATAATTTTCAGCCTTACGGTACCATTTCATTTTCTGTTGATCAGTTAGAACTCCAGTAACAATATCCCCTTCTACATAATCCAGAAGGTTCAGTACGTCAAAAACTCCATGCATGTAGTCGCGAAGAGCATCTGCTGAGGAGAATCGAGCAACAGGATCATAGGTATGGTAACGTGTGGTCGAATCTTTATCTCCCTGATAGAAGCTATTGAGGACGAGACCTTTTTCGCTAACATTGGTTACAGACTCTAACATCCCTGTAGCAAAACTCTCAGGTCCTTCACCCTCACGACGACCATGTCCTTCAAAATAGATAGAACCATCCGAGTTGTGGGTCATTTCATGGGTATAGACCATGGTTCCAGAAGCTCCCAGCATCTGGTCATAGACATAGAAGACTTCATAACCATTTGCAAAGGCTCCTAGTCCATTGTCTCCGTGATACTTGCCAGCAGGGCCAAAGAAATTGTACATAGCAACAGAGGTCTTATCATTACGCGGAGCCCAATATTGCTGGCCTTTATCATTATAAAGAAAGAAACCGTCTGTAACGATCACCCGTCTGAATAGAGTGTCTTTCCTGTTTGGACTTAAAATGTTGTACCACATGTCATAGTGGTTTCGTTGCCATTCAGCTGATTGATCCACAAGTTTTTCAACGTGTCGATGGAGTTCCTCGCCTGAGAGAACTCTGCCACCTTCTTTCCTGTAGCTTCCAAAGCTACCAAAGGCGATGGTCGACATATTGCTGATGATATAGACATCTCTTTCAGGTAAGGTCAGAAGCTGGAGGACCATTTGCTTGAAGCCCCAATCTCCCTGAGTCAGTCTGTCGTAGACCTTGATTGTATACTTACTCTTACGATCTGCATTGTCCTGTTTAGCCTGAATTTCTGGCAGACTTGAACGAGCTTCTACGATATAAGCCTTGGTATTTTCCTTGAACCACTCACTGTTGGTTTTATTTGGCAAGAAGAGTTCACGCAGACTTTCTAAGTAAGCAAAGAGGTCTCCTTTGCCTTTTTCCTTGGCTAGAGATTGTCGGTAGGCATTGAAGTTGTTTTGTGCTCGAAGATTGCCCATTCCAGAGTTCCCGAGAGCGATGATAGTATCCAGTGTCGAAGCTGCTTGATTGCCAAAGAAATCAAACTTATAGGCATTAAGATCTTTGGTATTGAAAGTTCCATAGTTGACATTGTACCATCGGTTGAGATAGGTCAGACCAAGCATGAAGGCCTCTTTGTTCTTCAGAATTTTTTGGCTAATCGCATCCGCTACGGCAGGGCCTAGGGTGTTGATCGACTTGTCAACTGAAAGTACCTTGAGGAGCTCCTGACCTAGTTCAGCCTTGGTTTGTTCAAAGGCTTTTTCCAGATAAAGATCATCTAAGGAAGCTGTTTCACCAATCCCTAATACTTTACGCACTGCAGCCGAGTCATAGGTCACAGATTTGAGTTCATCCAAGACACTCTCTTTAATAGACTGGTAGTCAGATAGGAAGGCTTCTGGCGTATAGAGCAAATTCTTATCAGCGATGCTATATTCTGCAATCTGGCCATTGGCAAAATCACCCTTGTAGGTCAGATCGAGATAAGCGATTGTCTTATCTGCATAATGCAGCATCAGTCTATTGATTTCACCCTTATGGCTATTGACATCCGTTATCAGAGTCTCATCTTTCATCGGAACTACATCTAGCAGGGCTACTTTGTTGAGTTTATCATCTTCAGCTAATTGGTTAGCTGTATGAACGATAAAGTCTTTGTTGTAGAATGGTAATAGTTTTTCTACATTTTCGTAGGCTTGCTTTCTGGACTCTTGAGCTCCTCTCACTCGACTATAGTCTGTCTGATGCTGGTAAGTTTGCTGCAATGGCTCCTGGTCCGTCAAGTTTGAAGTGATTCCAAAGGATTGACGTTTGGCTTGCGCATCGGCCTCTGAAATAGAACGGACAAAACGCTCATCTTTTCGATTTGCTGTAGTTCCTTCAAGAACATAAGAGTCCCGAACAGAAGCCTCAGGATAAGGATCTCCTGTCATCGCATGACCATTTTGAACCTTGACACTGGTCAAGACATTTCGGACCTGTCCATTATTCCAAGTAGATCCGATCGCTCCACCGACTTGGCCAGAATGACCTCCATTTTGGATAGAACCAGTCACATAAGAAGTTTCTAATCTAGCTCCATTCTGCAAACGACCGATCAAGCCTCCAACACGCTGGTCTCCATTTCGACCCGTTACTTGGATAGATACATCCGCTTGGCTCTTCTGCGCCAGTGATTGGTTGCCGTGGAAGTTACCGACCAGGCCACCAATATTGTACTCCTGTCCCCCATCTTGGGTGCTGGTGATGGACCCTTTAAAGGCAACATTAGTTAGTTTTGTGTTTTGGGCAACTCCTACGAGTCCACCGATATGCTTGTTCCCAGATAGACTACCACTTACAGAAACATCTGTAATCGTTGCATTCTGAGCGTTGCTAGCCAAGCCCCCTATAGAATCCTTACCTGTAACTGCAGCCGATTTCAAGGTCAGTTGCTGGATGGTGGCATTTTTCAAGGTTGCAAAGAGTGGTTTTACCAAGTTGTAGATGGTATAATCTTTTCCATCCACTCGGCTAGTTAGACTACCTGAAAATTCTTCTGGAACATAGCTTGTCACAGACTGTTCTAACTGGAGTTCATCCGCTGAAACATCCGCTCCTAGTTTAAAGTTTCCAGTCGGGTTTGACTTCATGGCCTCTATGAGCGCTTTGAAAGACGTATAGACACCTTCTTGGCTAAGAGGCGTTTTCGGCAGTTCAAAAGAGTAATCTGGACGATAATAGTCCCCTTCTCCCTCTACGAGCTGATTAGCTGATACCGTTACGGAGTAGGCATTGCCCTTATCTGTAATCTTAGAAACAGGTAAGAGCATATCCTTGAACTTGTCTGACTGAATGCGGACATAGTAGTTGTCCAAATCAGACGGCACTTCCGACAGGGATAGGTAACGTCGGTAGTGACTACCATCTTTACCGTACAGTTCGATGCGGTCGATGTCTTTGATTTCAACCTTCTTATAATCTAGCTGAACTAGGCGTTGATCCTCTATACTAGTTTGTTCCCCTTGACCCAGGTCATATTTCATGACAGTTTTGAGGGTATAAGGAGTATAGTAGTCCAAGTCATCAAGCGTCAATTTTTGAGTGAGGTCCACAAGGTCGACTTCCTTAATTAACGTTTCACCCTTGTATAGCTGCACTTTGGATGATTGATAGCTAGCTGTAGCATCCGTCAAGTGATAGCTAAGAGAAACTTGGCGTTTGTCTTCTTCCTTCTCGACACGGACTAGAGAGAGGGTTGGTTTTCTCTTGACACCATCCAGAGCTTGACGAGCGGCCTCGAGATCCGTCCGAACTTGATCGATCAAGGCTTGATTGGCGAAAGGATTGTCCAAAACGAGCTTGGCCTGATCTAGAGCACGACGATAGCGGAGTTTGGCTTGTTCATCAGCATACTGGTAAGCAACTGTAGACTGAGTCACATCCTTCATGTCAAATTCAACACCAAGAGTTTTCTTATCAACAGGTTGGCCATCTAGATTATTCTTAGCAGTTTCAAGGGCCTTTTTCAAAGAATCAACCTGTTCTTGACTAGCATGAGATGCCTCAAAGAGAGCTTGGGCATTTGCGACTGCCTGTTTATAAGACTCTTGATCTGCAGTGGTATCATTGAAATACTGATGCGTTTTCTGGATGCTATCGGCCTCTTCCACTAATTGGTGTAAGGGTTCGAGGTCGAGAGTTCCTTTTTCTGGTTCCACAGGAGCGTGATCCGCATTTGTAGAAATTGGTTTTGTACCGACTTTGATAATCTGAGGAACTGCTTCTTTTGTGATAGTGTTAGAGATTTCCTCTGTATTTTCGACTTTTCCATCTACTAAATACTGACGAGTCACAATCGTACGGACACCATCTTGACCAGCTTGGCTAACTTCCCTTTGCCCCAAAGGCAGGTCTGCACTTTCCACTTCCTTAGTTGGATAGGGTTCGGCCACTGTTGTGGTAACGTCCTTTTCTTCAACGTTTAAGCTTGGAACTTCATTTACAGGAGCGTCTGTTGGTTTCTCGCTAACAGGAGCTGTTCCGACCGTTACGATCTCTGAGACCGCTGGAGTCGTCACTTCGTTGGAGATTTCCTGGCTTCTCTCTACTTTGCCATCTACTATGTACTGACGGGTGACAATCGTACGGACGCCATCTTGACCAGCTTGGGTTATCTTGGTCTGGCCAACTGGTAAGCTATCACTCTCTACTCGTTCTCGAGTGTAGGGTTCTGCTACCGTCGTAGTAACATCCTTTTCCTCAACCTCTAGACTTGGAACTTCATTTACAGGAGCGTCTGTTGGTTTCTCGCTAACAGGGCCTGTTCCAACTGTTACGATTTCTGATACTGCTGGAGTTGTCACTTCGTTAGAGAGTTCCTGGCTTCTCTCTACTTTTCCATTTACCATGTACTGACGGGTGACGATTGTACGCACTCCATCTTGACCAGCTTGGGTTATCTTGGTCTGGCCAACTGGTAAGCTATCACTCTCTACTCGTTCTCGAGTGTAGGGTTCTGCTACCGTCGTAGTAACATCTTTTTCTTCAACCTTTAAGTTTGGAACTTCATTTATTGGAGCGTCTGTTGGTTTTTCACTAACGGACTCCCCTGGGCTTGGTTTTGTAGGAGCAAGGACCTTGCTTCCGACTTTTCTAATCTCAGAAGTCGGCTCAGTCGTTACCTGATTGGAAACCTCCTCTGTATGGATCACCTGACCATTTAAAATGTAGCTGCGGGTCACGATGGTACGACTACCATTTTTCCCTGCCTGAATCACCTCAGTTTGACCTTGCGGCAAATCAGCCGCCTCTACTTCCTCCACTTGGAAAGGAATAATCTCTGTACGACTCGTATCTTTACTATCAACCTTTAACTCTGGTTGTTCAAATACAGGAGCATCACTTGGTTTCTGAGCACGATACTCTTCCTGCGCTTGATTTCCATTTGAAGATGGAACTGGAGTATCAATAGGAGCCGAATGATTCAACTCTTTCTTGCCATCAACTGAAGAGTTTACTTCTTTTTGAGATTTCAAATAGCCTACATATTGGTAGCCTTCAATCGTAAGTGGGGATTGCAATGTTTCCCCGACCTGTACAGTCAATTCCTGATTATAGTCAGCCAGCATTTGATTTGTCAAAGCCAAGGAAGTTGGCGCAATCAGCTGACTTCCTAGACTGGTCAAGAGCATGAAAGAAGCTAGCTTTTTGCGATCATCTCTGCCCAGTTTAATCGCTACGACCAGTAGCACTATACCTGCCCCCGCTGCAATTGAGCTAATGAGTTGGCTGTAACCAGTTGCAGGCAACTGTCTCGTCGGACGATAAATCAAATAGTATGTATCATCTGTTTCCTCAGCAAACTGTGGCAATTCTTTGACTACCAATTGCTTCTCTTGGTCTGTGAGCTCACTTTCTGTCACGTACTTATAGTGGATCTGTTTTGTGACGGATGGCGTCTGTTCACTGGCTGCTACACTAGCAAGAGAACCTCCTCCACTAAAAAGGTAGAAAACCCCTACCAGAGCAGAAACTAGACCAACCGAAACTTTTCTCAATGAAAAACGTTGGTGCTTTTCTCCTAAATCATTTTTTTTCATTCCTAATCTTTCCTTTGTCATGATTTGAATCCCCTCTATTCTACCGAAATTTACTAGATTATTCAATTTATTTGCTATAAATAATAGCCACAAAAAACTGCTAATCTTTTCAGTTCATTTACTCTGTCAAAATCCTTATCTTATCAGGTCTTGAATGCACAAACAAGATCAGGGAGAAACCACAGAAAAAATTCCTAGGTAGCCTTAAACCTAGGAATTTTTCAAATTTTAATCAAACAGAATCGTTTCCTTATTTCTTGAAAATAGACTGTCTGAAGTCGTCTGTCTCACGAAGATAAGCGTTGTAAATCTTCTTCTTGAGCAAGTTAACCCAGCTAGCTTCGACACGGCTAGTAGCATTGGTAATGTTACGTACGTCCTCTGCCACGGCTGCATCCATCAACTGCTGCATCTCTGCATAAGAACGAATGGTTACTTTCTTGGTACTGTTTGGATTTTTAAGCTCGTATTCAATAGTGATTGGTTTGAGCTTGGTTAGCTTATTAATCCGCTCTTGGTACATAGCCTTCTTGAAGGCTACCCAAGAGGTGTGTTCACCCTTAAATACATTTTCCAAGACTTTCTGGTCTGTCACAAGACCAACATCTCTTCCAGACCATCCGTCCCACGTTTTCATCCCTTCATCAAAGGCTTCCTGAGAGTACTGACCAGAAACATAAGGGACAAATCCATCATGGTACCCTTTTGCGGCTAGTAATTCAAAGGCTGTGCGACGGAACATGACATCACCTGGAGCTCCCTTCGGATTGCTCAAGGCTGAGTAAATCGGTGAGAAGAGGCTGAGACTGAGGTAGCCATTTCGACCATATTTCCCACTTTCCTTATTCTCCCGACGAGTGATCACATCATTTTCAATCAGGGAGTCAAAGGTCTTTAATTGTTTGATTTCTTCAGCAGTGAAGCTCCGCGTCTGGTTACCAGCATGAGTCTCCTTACCATACTTATCTGTAATATAGTAATTCTCCATCTTTCTGAACCACTGAAGTTTCGCATCATCACTCTGTTTCAGCATAGAAGTACCTTCTAGATAGTCCAAGGTGTAGATCATGTCAAACATACCATGGACATAGTGTTGCAGGTCTGCTGCATTTTGAACACGTTCCTTGAAATTATAGGTATGCATACGTGTCTTAGAGTCCTTGTCCACCTTGAAGAGAGTATTGAGCGTGATGGTTGGTTCATCTGCGCTCGGCGAAGATTGCAAGAGTCCGCGAGCATAGAGTTCCGCACCTAGTCCCTCACGACGACCATAACCTTCAAAGTAAATAGCACCGTCAGAGTTATGGGTCATCTCATGCGTGTAGACTGAGTTACCATAGTCTTCCAACAATTTAGCAGCATCAAAGTGAGTTACACTACCCGTAGCATAGGCATTATAGCCCTTGCTTGGATACCACTTGCCAGCTGGTCCAAAGAATTCCTGCATAGCCTGTGATTTTTTGTCATTAGCTGGAGCCCAATATCTTTGACCATTCTTGTCAACCAATGAGAATCCATCATAAACCAGAACCGAACGGAAGAGCTTGTCCTTGCTTTCTGGACTCAGAATCTTGTACCAGAAATCATAATGGTCGCGCTGGTATTCAGCTGTTTTTCTCACTCTGTCTTCGACATATTCAACTAGTTCTGCGTCTGTGCGCACTCTGTTATTGGCATCTAGGCGATAGCGATCATAAGCCCCCATAGAGAGGGTAGACATATTAGAGATAGCATAGACACCCTTCTCCGTCATGGTCAAGAGTGGCAGGAGCATGCCCTTGTGTTCCCAATTATCTGCAGTAATCTTGTCGTACACACCGACAGAGTACTTGCTCTTGCCCTCGGCTGCGTCCTGAAGCTGTCTCGCTTCTGGCACATCGGACTTAGCCTCAACGATGTAGGCTTTTGTATTGGTCTTGAGCCATTCATTATTGGTCTTGTATGGTAGGAAGAGCTGACGGTAACCTTCAAGGTAATTGAAGAGTCCTCGCTTGCCAGTTGCTTCAGAGAGCGAATTATCATATGCTGTATAGTTGTTCTTAGCCTTGAGATTCTCAAGTCCTGATTTCCCTAAAGCAATGATTGTATCAAGAACCGAAACGTCATTCTTACCATAGAAATCCAACTTGTAAGCCGACAAGTCCTTAACATTAAAGTTATCATAGTTGATATTGTACCAACGATTAAGGTAAGTCAAACCTAATAGGAATGCTTCTTTATCAGCAAGAATCTTCTTAACAAGATAATCCTTAACTACTTCACCTTCAGTATTGATAGCCTTGTCCATAGCCAGCACTTTGCGAAGCTCACCTGATAGCTTACTTTTCACCTGCGTAAATGCGGTGTCTAAGTATAGTTCATCCAAAGAAGTATCTGCGGCTACTCCGAGAGCTGTTCGCATAGCTGGCGAATCAAGAACAACCTTGTTCAGCTCTGGCAACACTTGATTTAGAATGCTAGTATAATCTGATACAAAGGCTTCTGGAGTATAAAGAAGGTCTAACCCCTTGATACTATACTCAGCAATACCTTGGTTGACGAAATCTCCCTGATAAGATATTTCTAGGTAGTCAATGGTATTATCCATGTAGTGCAGCATCAAACGATTGATTGCTGTTTTATTGCCATGGATATCAGTGATAACCTGATTACCCTTCATCGGAACAACATCCAGTAGGTACTCCTTGTTCAACTTATGTTCTTTCGGAATCTTGTTCGCAAACGAAACAATGGTTTCTTTATTGTAGAAAGGAAGCAGTTTCTCCATATTTGCGTAAGAATATCCGCGGTCGAATTGAGCATTGTTTACCTCCCCATAGTCGACAAAACGCATATTTAGATTCGTGTCATCTAGGCTAGTCGTGATGTCCATAGCAGTCAGTTTTTCTTCCATTTCTTCTTGAGTAATAGTAGAAGTAATAAACTGATCGTTTTTCAAGGTTTCACTCTTGGCAACTTTATATGCTTGCGTAATGCGGTCGTTTTTATAGCCCTGATCCCCAGAAATACTGTAAACATTTGTACCACTAACATTACTGATCACATTATCAACCAAACCATTAAAGTAGTTCGAGCCGACCACTCCACCGATTTGACCGTTAGTGGTTGAATTATATAATTTTCCTGTCACATAAGATTTGGTGATTCGAGCATTGTTTTCTAGACGTCCGACCAAACCACCGATACGTTGTTCATTTGATCGTGCACCACTAATAATCGTTACATCTGCTTTACTTTGGCTAAGAAGAGATTCTCCTCCTTTAAGGCTTGCAACCAAACCACCTACATTATAAGCTTTGATGTGTTGACTGTTAGATAGGATAGTTCCCGTAAAGGAACTATTTGTAATTTTCGTATTGGTTCCATTAACTACAAGACCCGCTACGTTAGAAGCGTTGCCTACTACCGATACTCTTCCCTGAACAGAAACATCTGTGATTCGCGCATTCTCCGCATTGCGTGCAAGTGCTGCTGAGTCATAGGTACCCACGATATTCACATCTTTAAAGTCGATATTGGAAATGGTAGACCCACTCTTGAGGTTTTCAAATAAAGGCTTGGCTAGATTGTAAATCGCATATTGCTTGCCATTTTGACTACCCGTCAGACTGCCGGTGAAGTTCCCTTTGAGATAGACATAGTCCGCAGGAGCTAGGTTGACCTCGCTCGCATCCAAATCAGCTCCCAGAACATAATTTCCTGCCATATTTCGCTTCATAGCGTCTACCAATCCAGCAAAGCTAGTATAGACATTTTGCTGACTAGGGACTGCCTTACTGATGTAGAAGTCGTGCCCAGACTTGTAGCCCGCTTCACTTTCTTGGACGAGTTCAGGAAGGGTTACATTAAGCTTATAGACGGCCTTGCCATCTTTCTCTGCTTCAGAAATGCTATGAACTGGTAGGAGAATTTCCTTGGATTCGCTTGATTTGATCTTAACGAAGTAGGTAGACAGATCCGTAGGCATGGAGCTCATCGATACAAAGCGCTTGTATTGGTCGTTTTCTTTATGATAAAACTCAACGGAATCAATATCACGGAAGGCAATCTTCTTGTATTCTAACTCAAAGTTACGACTGTCTGTTTCAAACTCAGTAAAGCTGCCATTATCCAGTTCATAAGTCAACTTGGTTTTCAAAGTATAGCCTGTATAGTAGTCTAGGTCACCAATTTTCAAGCTGCCAGCAAAGTTGGTAATTGGAAGAGTGCGAATCAGCTGATCTCCCTGGTACAATTCTGCAGTCGCTGAGCGGAAGGACTGGGTCTGGTCTTCCAATCTATATTGGACCGTCACCGACTTATCATCAACATTCTCAGTCAGACTTAGAATGGAAACAGTCGGCTTGACTTTAGGCACTCCATTTAGAGCTTCTTTGGCTGCTGTCAGGCTAGCAAGAACTTGATTGACCTGTACTTGTGTAGCTGTTTGATTGTTCAGCACTCCTTCTGCCTTGGTTAATTCGTCAGTATAAGCTGTCTGCTTTTCTGAATCCGCATTCTTATATTTAACCGAAGTTTTAACCGTTGGATTTAAATCGTACTCAGTCTGAAGAGCTGTTTTAACAACTTCAAGACCACTTAATTGAGCCTTGGCTTGATTGATTTGTTCCACCAGTTGGTTGACTTCTGCTTGGCTGGCTTGGGATTGGCTCAGAATCGCTTGACCAGCCGTCAAAGCAGCATCATAGTTAGCTTGATGACTCTGACTATCGTTGAAATAACGGGCCTGTGCTTTAATCTGATCCGCTTCTGCCAAGAGATTATGCAGTGAAATTAAATCGAACTCCTCTAAAGCATCTGCTTTCGGAGCTTCATTCGGTACCATGGTTGGTTTAGCCGTACCAACTTTGACAATTTGCGTTACTGGAGCCAAGGTTTCTTCATTCGAAAGTTCTTGACGGTCAACCTCTTGGCCGTTAGAGCTGTAAACACGAGTCTTGATGGTCCGCTCACCTTGAACACCCGGAGTTGTGATTTGACGAGCATCTCGAACCAATTCATCCGTTTCTTCTTCACGAATTGTGAAGTTAATTTTCTCAACCCGAGTTTCATCGGTATAAGTCAGTGGGTATTTCGGCAAAGCGTCTGCTTTCGGTGCATCATTTGGTACCATGGTTGGTTTAGCAGTTCCGACTTTGACAATTTGTGTTACCGGAGCCAAGGTTTCTTCATTCGAAAGTTCTTGACGGTCAACCTCTTGACCGTTAGAACTGTAGACACGGGTCTTAATCGTGCGTTCACCTTGGACTCCCGGAGTTGTGATTTGGCGGGCATCTCGAACAAGCTCATCCGTTTCTTCTTCACGAATGCTAAAGTTGATTTTTTCAACCCGAGTTTCATCGGTATAAGTTAGTGGATACTCTGGCAAAGCGTCTGCTTTTGGCGCATCGCTTGGTACCATGCTTGGTTTAGCCGTTCCAACTTTGACGATTTGAGTTACTGGAGCTAGGGTTTCTTCATTCGAAAGTTCTTGACGGTCGATTTCCTGACCGTTAGAACTGTAAATGCGAGTCTTGATAGTTCGTTCACCTTGGACTCCCGGAGTTGTGATTTGACGAGCATCTTGAACCAATTCGTCCGTATGTTGCTCCTCGATGTTGAAGGCTATTTTCTCTACGCGCGTTTCGTCAGTATATGTCAACGGATATTCTGGCAGTGCGTCTGCTTTCGGAGCTTCATTCGGTACCATGGTTGGTTTAGCAGTTCCGACTTTGACGATTTGTGTTACTGGAGCTAGAGTTTCCTCGTTAGACAACTCTTGGCGGTCGACAACTTGACCGTTGGAACTATAGACACGAGTCTTGATGGTTCGTTCGCCTTGGACACCTGGAGTTATGATTTGACGAGCATCTTGAACAAGCTCATCCGTTTCTTCTTCACGAATGCTAAAGTTGATTTTCTCTACGCGCGTTTCGTCAGTATATGTCAACGGATATTCTGGCAAAGCATCTGCTTTCGGTGCATCATTTGGTACCATGGTTGGTTTAGCAGTTCCGACTTTGACAATTTGTGTTACCGGAGCCAAGGTTTCTTCATTCGAAAGTTCTTGACGGTCAACCTCTTGACCGTTAGAACTGTAGACACGGGTCTTAATCGTGCGTTCACCTTGGACTCCCGGAGTTGTGATTTGGCGGGCATCTCGAACAAGCTCATCCGTTTCTTCTTCACGAATGCTAAAGTTGATTTTTTCAACCCGAGTTTCATCGGTATAAGTTAGTGGATACTCTGGCAAAGCGTCTGCTTTTGGCGCATCGCTTGGTACCATAGTTGGCTTAGCTGTGCCGACTTTGACAATTTGTGTTACTGGAGCCAAGGTTTCTTCATTCGACAATTCTTGACGGTCGATTTCCTGACCGTTAGAACTGTAGACACGAGTCTTAATGGTACGCTCACCTTGGACACCTGGAGTTGCAATCTGACGAGCATCTTGAACCAATTCATCCGTAGTTTGCTCCTCGATGTTGAAGGCTATTTTCTCAACGCGAATTTCGTCGGTATAAGTCAGTGGATACTCTGGTAAAGCTTCTGCTTTCGGTGCTTCATTTGGTACCATGGTTGGTTTAGCCGTGCCGACCTTGACGATTTGCGTTACGGGCTCCAAGGTTTCTTCGTTAGACAATTCTTGACGATCAATTTCCTGACCGTTAGAACTGTAGACACGAGTCTTAATGGTACGCTCACCTTGGACACCTGGAGTTGCAATCTGACGACTTCCTTCTGGAATCTCATCTGTATATTGCTCGTCAATAGAAAAATCAATCTTTTCTATTCTAACCTCATCATTTGTAGTCAATTCCAACTCAGAATTCTCATGAATAGGAGCTGTATCAAGATTTGTCCCATATTCCGTCAATTCTGGAACTTCGTGAACTGGAGATGTCTCGGGACTGGTTCCGTATTCTGTCAATTCTGGAACTTCATGAACTGGAGACGTCTCAGGACTAGTCCCATATTCCGTCAATTCTGGAACTTCACGAACTGGAGACGTCTCAGGACTAGTCCCATATTCCTTCAATTCTGGAACTTCATGAACTGGGGCTGTATCAGGGTTTGTGCCATATTCTGCCAATTCTGAAACTTCGTGAACTGGCGCTGTTTCTGGACTGGTGCCATATTCTGTCAATTCTGGAACTTCATGAACTGGGGCTGTATCAGGGTTTGTGCCATATTCTGCCAATTCTGAAACTTCGTGAACTGGCGCTGTTTCTGGACTGGTGCCATATTCTGTCAATTCTGGAACTTCGTGAACTGGCGCTATTTCAGGAGTTGTACCATATTCTGTCAATTCTGGAATTTCGTGAACTGGCGCTGTCTCAGGAGTTGTGCCATATTCTGCCAATTCTGGAACTTCATGAACTGGATTTTCTTTTGGTATCGAGTTAGTTGGAGCTGTTCCAACTAAAATAATTTCAGAAACAGGTTCAAGCGTCACTTGATCAGAAATCATTTCGCTTTTCGCGATTTCTTGATCCTTGCGATAATGACGAGTCACTACTGTACGTTGACCTCGAATACCTGATTGTATAACTTTTGATTGACCTTGAGCCAATTCATCAGAATACTGGTATTTTGTCTGATAAGGAAGTTCTTGAACTGACTCCTGCTCGCTAATTTTTAGTTCTGGCAAGTCATAAACGGTGCTTAGACGAGCAGACTCTCTTTCCTTAGCAGCTATAGCTTCTCTTTCTTCCTCAGTTAAAGCATCCCCCTTATCTGAAACAATCTCTTTCATATCAAGATTTGTTTCACTCGGTTTAAGTTCACTTCCCTTCTCTTTCTCCAAGTCAAGTGTCGGATTTTCCTTCTGAACAGAATGAGCTAAATGACTATCATTTTGTTCTTCATTCTTTAAGTAACCGATATAGTCGTAACCATCAATTTTCAATGGCGCTGGCAGTGCATCTCCAAGACCCAAGTTAAGACTTTGATTATATGCAGCGAGCTCGATATTCGTCACTGCTAAGACTGTTGGAGATAGCAGTATGGATCCCATTCCAGTTACCAACAAGATAGAAGATAAATACCTCTTCCCATTCCTGCCTCTAACAACTACAAGTACTAGTAATGCAAGACCCATGGCTGTAAAAGTTGATTCCCAAAGGCCGGAGTGACCTGTCTTAGGCAATACTCCAGATGAATCCCCTTGAGTAGTCGGACGATAAACTAAATAATAGGTCTCTGAAGCATCCTCAACATACTTTGGAATCTCCCTAATCAAGGCACTCTTCTCTGCCTCCGTCAATTCAGACTCCACTACGTAGTGGTATTTGACCTGAGCAGACTGCTGACTTTGAATTTCTGCTGCCTTTACAGAAGTCAAGTCCCCAGTTATTTGCCCACTCAAAAAGAAGCTTCCAATAGTCGCCGAAACGAGCCCAACGGTCAACTTGCGGAAAGAAAAGCGCTGTCGTTTTTCTCCATAAAACTGATGTGTCATTCTAAAGATTTCCTTTTCAATATATTATTCAATCCTTTCTATTCTACCTGATTTCACTTGATTATTCAAATTATTTGTCGCAATTTTTAGAAACAACACATGCTTTTGAAAAGTACCAAAACACGACTCCTCTTTTTAAAAAATCTCAAAAATCAACTTAAAACGAGCCCCAAAATTATTAGATTTCTGCATCTTTGTTCTAAACTTTTTCCAGCAAAAAAGAGAGAAATGACTTCCTCTCTTTTTCCTTTTCATCTCATCTTAAACTATGAGAAGACATATTTCTAATCTGATTATTTGGCTTCAAATCCTTCTGCAACTGCATCCGCAAAGTTTTCTTCTACGATGCTTGCACAGTGGTCACAGATAACTGCGTGGTAGCTGCGTTCTGCAGTAGTTGGGTCGATACGACGGCAACGGTCACATACTTGACCTGCAGCGCGTTCAACTGTAAAGGCAACATCCTCAAAGCTTACTGCGCCTTCTGGAGCTGATCCTTCTGCGATGGTCAATTCTGACACGATCAAAAGTTGAGCTACATTGCTGTTTACTGCTTCGAGCAAAGTTTTTACCACTTCATTTGGATAAACTGTCAAGTGTGCTTCAAGCGATTTCCCGATAACTTTTGCATTACGAGCTTCTTCCAAGGCTTTTTGAGCTTGTCCACGGAAGTCCATGAAGG
>ERZ773061.397-NODE-397-length-17618-cov-25.889028_pt1 | contig 17618 bp, 21 predicted proteins | sample MGYA00580627_ERZ773061 | MGnify/ENA primary metagenome ERZ773061 (study PRJEB29015, sample SAMEA2738119) | human oral metagenome | biome: human oral; feature: human-associated habitat; material: saliva | place: China | collected 2223 ...
CTTCTTCTAAACAGTCCATATACTCTTTGAAAACATTTTAATATACAATGAAAAGGATGAACCAGAAGAGTAAAAGTTTACCAAGCCATTGGTCTATAGACAATTTCTTATCAAGATATTTTTTCTCAATCCATTCAAATAGTATAGTCGAGAATGCAAATAAAAGAAAAAAGTAAGAGATAGAGAATCTAACAATATCTGTATAGAAATAAGCTTTTGATGGTTCCTTGTCTGCCATTAATCCAAAACACGCATCAGGTAGCAAGAATTCTCCTTCATACAAATAAAAATAGATTTTATCACTATTCTTAATTTTCTCCTTATCTAAAAAGAATCTACGTTGTAACCCTATTATAGGAGCCCAATTATAGAGGAAAGAGGCTTTCTCTATACGTCTTTTCGTTTTCACATCATAAAGATTGCTGACTCTTATTCGGCGTAGAGTAATAGCTGTACCTCTTGCACCTTGTACAGAACTCATTGTTAATTTCCCATCTTTATTTAAGTCAACATAAACTAACCTTGCATTACTCACTTCATACGTAATAAGACCTATTGTAAGCGCAAATAATAGCAAAAACATAATCGTATATTCTTTATTTATTATATTATATATATATTATATATAGCAAACCCAATATAAAAGGCTTTATTATTTAAAAGGAATGATCTGTGTTATAGTATATGCATGTGTATCCTTAATTATATTAATATATAATTTAATAGTAATCTCGCATGCAACGAGCCGCCAAATCCTCTCTTAACACATAAGAATTGGCTCAATCAGGTGACGGTTATTTAAGAAATAACCTATACTTAATAATTATACCATAAATGTATAATCTATTTAGGTTATCCTATTATATACTATAGATATAATAAATTAATACTTAGATTAAAAAAGGTTAGATAAAATCTACATTTTTAGCGCCGCCATTTTTTGATAAAAAAATACCAAAAAATACCCAACATTTCTATTATGCAAAAATAATGTATAAATAATTATTTTTAATTTCTTACCGCGGTAAATATATATTAAATGTAATATACCGGTGTAACAAGTTACACCGCTTCGCAATTTTTAATAAAATAATATATAATACGGCCCTCTGAAATAAAATCAGCAGGGTCTTTTCTTTATGTTATTATATATATAATATAATAAACACTAACAATTAAAATAAAAAAAATTATTTTATTTTTTTACCGCGCTAGCTCTGCGTAAGCTGTAATATACCGGTGAACGACAGTTCACCGCTTCACTTCGTTTGCGGTCTGCTAATCGCACCGCTTCCACTCACTTAAAATATAAATAATCCTCAGAATAAAATCTGAGGATATTTTTTTTTGAAATTAATTAAAATTAATTAACCCGATATTAACATATCGAACGTAATATACTAGTGAACGAAGTTCACTACTTCAGAACCTAAGCATCCTGACCTAACGGCCAGGATTTTTTCATTATTAAGCATAAACAAAGTTGGCCCATTTTAAAAATGCTCCAAACTCCTCACATGCGTTCGTCTGCTGTGAAGATAAACAACTCGCAGAGGATCGTACACTGGCAACCGTTTAACGTGTTCGAGGCCTTAGCTCTCTGCACTACTTTATATATATAATTGCCATAATATTATTTAAATTTAAATAAGCGTCGCTATTATTAATTTATTATCTAAATATAATAATTTATTTTAATATAATTAAAAAACCGCTCGCCTAAAATATTCGGTGTCCATTCTCTCTATCCAGGACAACCTAGTAAAAGAGGAAACAGTATAACGCCGGAACCAGAGCAATAAATTCCAGCTAACTGGTTAGAGCTTTCAAACTCTAACAACTTGGAATGATTAGTACTCGCTATGATTGTATCCTAATATATAATATTAGAAATCATATCTCGTCCTAAGCAAAGCCTTCGTCACGAACTATAACACAGAAAATTGTATATACACTACGCTAATACAACCAGCCAACTTCGCTGCGCTATCTTTCTCTGGATCGAAGCAAGACATTCTTTTATAATTAATTTTTAATAAAAGAACCAAAAGGGATTCGCCACCTGAAATAACCTTCGCTCCTAAATTAAATCCGGAGTCTCAGAACATTTATTCCTAGCGGAAATAACCGGCGGCTCAAAATAATTGAATTATTTAAATTCAATTCTAATCACTACTATTCACCTAATTGAATAACTAATAGTAGTGTCCTTAATAATATAATATATATATAATAATACTTACATATTATTATTAATAACCAACATTACTTTTAGATAAAGTAATACAAAATACATATCGGGGGCGAAAAATATTCGAAATTTTTGAAACAAGAATTTCAAATTTTTCAGCCCAGAATTTCGCTTTTATTATATATTAGCCATAGTATACCGTGCACTACAGTCGCCTGCGGCTCCTTTCCATCCTTACGGTTCGCTAGCGCTCACCTACAGATGACGTTTACTATACGGCCTTCGCTCTGCTCGGCCTCCTTATACTATACATATAGATAGCTTAAGGCAGTCGCTTAAAATCGGTCGCTCCACTCGCTGCCCGCTCGTCTCGCTTCTTTATTTAACCTATCTATATCCTTACGGATCCTACTTTAAGCTAAAAGCTTAATACTTATAACTTACTTCTCTTAAGAAGAGAAGATAACAAGAGAACTTAATATACTATATACATATATAATAAACGCTCACTCACATACGTTCGTTCGCTAATAATATAATATATATAATAATATACATACTTACTTTCTTAAGAAGAAAGATAACAAAGAATACTATACGCTCGCTTCGCTCGCTCTTTATATAAATAATAAATAAACACTTACTCTCTTAAGAAGAGAGTAACAGAGAACTCTAATAATAAATAATAAACTACTTACTTCTCTAAAAGAGAAGTAACAAGAGACTTACGGCTCGCTTACGCTCGCCTTGTTAAATAATAAAATAAATATACTTGCTTCTCTTAAGAAGAGAAGACAACAAGAGAATTTAATATAACGGCCGGCTCGCTGGCGCTCGCCTACTATACAAATAAGAGATCTACGCTCGCTGGCGCTCGCTTATAGGGCGCTCGTGTGGCTTTACCAAGCGTTAATAACTTCACGCTATAGGTAATCATAGCCACCTAATTAAATATCTCGCATACGCGACATATAATATTCAAAAAAAATAATTTTAGTACATACATATCGACTGGATTAAAATCAATTTTTAGTATATGTATATAATAAAATAATCTTTTAAGAATTCAGACCGGACTTTATATATACAGGACACCGGTTTAAAAAAATAAGAGTTTAGATAACAGATGCGACCCACTCCCGTGTGCACCCATTATCTAAACTCTTTAATAACTAACCTTGAGCTTCTTGATTAGCTTCACCAGTGACCATAACAATGTCATCGGCTTCGCTACCAGTAGAGCCGAAAGATTTTTTGATAGAGCGAATTTCATCTGATTTAGATAATTCACTCCAAGATGCTTTTGCTTCATCTACGATGACACTAGTGCCACCGATACCCAATTCAGCGACTTTTTTTAAGCCACCAAAGATACCTTTACTAGCAATCTTAATGCCACCGATACCAGCATCTTTAGTGATACCAGCAACGAAGCCAACTTTTTTACCGCCCCAGTTTAATAAACCAGTAGCAGTAGATTTAACTTTAGCCATTTTATATGCTGTTAAAATGTCGTCTACGACTTCGTCAGCACACTCAATTACCAAAGCGTTTTCTTCTTCTGTGATAATCGCACCGAATTCTTCGGTAGCTTTCTCATTGATATAATTTAATAGATTTTTATTACTGTTAACAATTTTAAAAGTTGCCATTCTATGGTTCCTCCTTATTTAAATAAAAAATAAGGGAGCCATGAGGCCCCCTTTAGATTAAAATACACCGTCTACAGATTCAACTTTGCGATTAGGAATTTCTCTAACTAAGTTAAATACTTTTGTAGCCAATGCGTTCACTGCACGACTAGATGCAGTTTCTGGACGGCGAGCATACAAATCACCATTGTGACGAGTAGCAACTGGATATTCATAGTTGCCTTTCATGCCGTTAGTGAATGTAATACCTTCAGCTGTTTTGCCATCTACGAATTTCAATACTTGACCTTCTTCGACTACTACACCTTCTGGAACTGTGATATCAAAACCACTAAGTTCGGATTGGCGTGTAATACGCAATTGTACGCCAGCTTCTTTGCTAGCTTCAAGAGCTTCTGCTAATTCCATATAAGATTCAGTATGTTCTTCTGTGTCATATTCAGAAGTAGCAGATGCAGATGCAGTTTCAGCATCAAGACCTTTAGCCAACAAACCCATCAACTGATAAGTTTTGATTGCTACAGAATCAGGCAATACTAATTGACCAATCATTTGGTCATAATTTGCGGAACGCTCCGCCAAAAGATTAATAATGTTTGCAGTATGATGAACTGCTGTAGGCACGAATGCACCTTCGCGTTTTTCTAGTTTGGACACATTTTCTTTGCCCCATGCTACGAACCCGCGTGCGAAACCGCCCAATTTTGTACCACCTAATACTACTGTTACGATAATGTTAGCCATGATATAGCCTCCTTAATTAAAAAATCCGATGAGGGCCGGATATCCCATTATTTAAATAAATTTACTGCCTCCCTTATAAGACAGTATCCAATATACTAATATAATATATTATATATTAATATACTCGATACTGCCGTCGTCTAGTTTTCACCGACGACAGTTATGTAGTAGAGAGGAGGAGAACCAAGCTTTACAGCCTGGATAAATGATACAGTTCCCGGATTTATGGGATTTGTATTGTATAGGAGTTCAAGAAAGAGGTTTTAGGTAACCCAAGAACTATACCATTTATCCAAACGGTAAACCCGCGAAAAAGATTTCGTGGCGGAGCCGACCGAATGTCGGAAGGTGCTATGCCGTAAATTACGCGATAAAAATAGCGATAAAGGAAGAAGCGATATGATGTGATATCGACTTCTCCCTTCGCCACACTGAATGATTATTTTCTAGTTGCTTTTGCAACTAAATCTGTTAGAACGTATCCTAACATAAAGAAAAATGCTCTGAATAACCAAGGGCTTTCAGCATAAAATTTGTCTAATTTAACGATTAATTTATCCATGATAATCCTCCTATGCGATAAATAAAGAAACGATGCTGTAACCTAAAGCAAAAAATGCCACACGGTAGGACCATGGGCTAACTTCAAACCAGATATTTAAATAATTTTTAATAGTAGACATGATGTGTCCTCCCTTTTAAATAATAAATGATGCGGGCGCTAAATATTCATTTATCTAACGCCCATTAATAACTAATCTGCAGTTACAGTTCTGTAACCATACTCATTACGACTAATAAATTGAGCACCTGGATGCTCAGATAAGACACCATATACAGTGTCATCAGATAAAATAGATACATACTGGCCATTAGCCAACAATAAAGTATAATTGTAAACCATAGTAATCATTTTAATTTCCTCCTTATGACTACATATTGAATTGAGATGAGAGGAAAAGCCCCTCAAAGAAGATTTCGGGCCGGAGGCCACAACATTATTTAATTAAATGTTTGAGCCGTGATAAGCCGTAAAATGGGACCGCGTAAACAATCCCTTTATTTAAACTCCCATCACTTTTTCTAACAACTGTTTCCATACGTGCTACCTTCATACCACGTATAGTTAAATACTCAGGATGGAAGCCAATAGCAATACCATTAGCTTCCATATAAAACCAATCAATAGCATCAATAATGCTATCGCATTTTGCAATATAAGGTTCGGCAAGATTACCGAAAAATACGTACTTCATAATTTCCTCCTCATAAGAAAAAAGTATTAAAGGGAAAATTCCCTCAAAGAAAATTTCGCCCCGGCGGGGCAAGTTACATACTAGTAAACTGATACCGCCGGTTTGAATAAATTAAATTAAAAAAAGAAATTTTAGATAAAGAACATATTAAGGACTATGCCGAAATACATATCAAAGGTGACAGTCGAATATTCGACGACTAGAGACGAAATGACCTGAGCGATAGCGAAACCGTCATGAGCGCCAGGAGTCGAATATGGTCCCGTATACGGGCGACTGCCACCGGACATTATTTTTAAAAAAATAGCATTTAGCTATAGATATAATATCCATAACTAAATGCTAAATTACTACTTAATAGTAGTAGCACGAATTGCCATGCGTTTGCGTGGCATTTTAGAAATACGTGCAACTAATGCACGGCTTTCTTCTGGAGAAATTTCTTCTCCTAATACCCAGGAAGCAATGCTCCCTGGATAATATTGATTAGGACGTTTAAACTCGATATCGAGGCCATTATCGATAGTATCAATAATAGTGGCGCGGTAAATGCCTCTATTATTTAACGCTAATCTTAATCCTAAAGTATTAACTACAGTATTCATGATATCTCCTCTGCCGGTATTTTTACATGGAACGGTCGCCATGAATATAAGTGTAATGAGAGAGAATTTCCCTCATAATAAATTTCGGGGCGGAGCCCTACTATCCTTAGATAGCACAACTCACACCCAGAAAAAAGAAAAGATGGGACAACCGTTAAGGACAAAGGAGAGAACGTTTAATTTTCTTCTCTTTAATCCCTAACGGGCCCCGAAGGGGGATCCTAAGCTTTACGGCATAATAGCACAGAGCTATTGATATCGGATCCACCACTTTTGATCGTAGTGAACAACACTTTGTCTACTACAATCTTACCAGTAAACAGCTTTCTGTAATCGCTAGCATCTTTATTTCCTTTAACGCTGTCAGTTGTGACTTCATCTACGTCACAAATTTTAACAGTCTTGCCGGCAAATTTGCCTTTACGACTTATAGCATAGATGCCGTCACCAGAAGCAAGCTCACCTTTGAGATTGATCGCACCTCTTCTTCTGGCTTCAGAACCTAGAAGGAACTCAAGTTTATCCTTAACTTCAATCCCTTCTTGCTCTAACTTCTGGAACTTGTTAATGATCTTAGTAAAGTCATAGCTGCTTCCAGAACGAAGGAAGAATTTTGTATCCATTTCACCAGGACACTCTTCTGTGTCCATAATGTGCTGCACAATAAACACAATACCGTTTTTGATGAATAATTCATATTCACCATTTACGGATTTATGAGTATAAAGACTTTCGTCTTCAGAGACTCCGTCAACAAAGTTAACAACGTCACCGCGAACATATTCTCCGTCGACGAAGGATCCATAACTAAAGAAGACTCTCCAGCCATTTACACGACCACAAACTTCATGAAATTTAACTAACGTTTCTGGTGCTTCATGTTGAGAAACTTCTTCATAAAGTGCATCGTATGGAAACACTACTTCAGCGTAGTTTAATCCATTGATTTTGGATACTTCATATGCAAGAGCAGATTCTTCTGCATACAACATACGCAACATGTTTTGCGCGTATGGTAATACTGCAGAGAATGGAGACTCTGCTTTATATGAATCGTCCAATACACTGTCTGCATTTTTGCAGTCAGTGAGTGTCATGTTGATAACATCGACAATAGACTTAGATTTTTTAATTTCTTCGTCAAATGGGCTATCATAAGACAAACCTAATTCTGATACATATTCTTTTAGATATTCACAAGATGCTTGCATAACGTTATCCATAACGTCATCCATTGCATCACGAATGACAATTTTTTCTTCATTGTTTTTGTTGTTTACGCTTTTCATCTTTATACTCTCTTTCTTCGCTTTCGGTAGCGAAAACAAATAAACCTTCATTTTTAATAAATGAAACAAGGCTTGGATTAGATCTTCTCTTTTGAGAGATACCATCCATGAAGCCCATAAACGGGCTAAACAAATCTAGTGCTGTTTTTGCCATATCGATCGTCATGCCACCAACAGCAGCACCGATATGAACACAGTCTAATAAATAGTTCAAGATACTTTCGTTACTGCGATCAGAGTCAACGAAAGTTTTGAACATTTGTTTGAAGAATGCATTACTTAAAACGCCTTCTTGAACATCTTCAGTATCAGAGAATAAACGAACATATTCTTTGTTAGAATGTTCTTCTTGAACTTGTTCAAGATTTTCTCTGACTTTATCCATTGCAAAAATGGACTCTTCTTTTTTCTCTAGAATAGAACTAATAAAAGCTACTATTCTAGATTGCAAACTCATTTGTTCGTCAACAGTAGTAGTCGTTAATTTTAACAACATGTGGAATGTTTTATTCAACATGTCATGACGACCACGGAAACTGATGAGCTCGCCTTCACCCATCTCAGCTGGAATTGCTACAGAGAAGTTCTTGCGATTTTCAAAGAATACTAAGTCTGGACCAACAAAGATACAGAATTTATCTGTATCAAAGTCGGAACCACCTGTGCATGACTTGAAGTATTCAGATCCTGTAACCATCACGCAGTTAATATCCAGCATTGTCAACTTTTCAATGCAATGGAAGAATCTGCGCTCACAGATATGGGCGATTTGCTCTTCAGAAAGTTCTTTGCCATTCTCAGCAAGTTTTTCCTTTAATCCTTCAACCATCTTATCAATGATTTCGGATTTATTTTCAGTAAGATTGTTAATCATCATATTGACTGACAACAACTTACCTTTATAAAACTCTCCACATGTAGGAGAACGCAAAGCAGCAAAGTCGATTGTACCATCTCCTTTTGCATACTTCTTCATTTTATTATATAAAGAATTGTGGATAATCGCTTGTCCTTCTTCAAGCACACCGCCATCGATGTACTCTCTGAAGGGGTCTACTACACCGACAAGTAAACGAGACTCTTTTGCAAGAGCCCCTTTAAGATCTCTTGTTTTCTTTGTCACGTTCTTTGCGGCAGACGATATCTTTTGATATGCCACTTTCTTATCAGTAAATAGTCTATTACCATTTACGAACAACAGTTTGTCTTGAATAGCACCATCAAAGCTGCCTTCAAAGCTTTTATGGATGGTATTCAGTACAGCATTTTGGATAGCGTTTTCAAACGCTTCTCTTACTTTAAATTTTACCTCTTTCTTCATTTGTTCCTCCTACAGATTTAAATTGCGTTTCACCTCGTCAAGAGCAGCGTATTGACCACCTTGAGCGCCAATACGAGCTCTTGTTGTATGATTGAACTTCATCACTATCAATACCCTTGCATCATTATTTAACTTAATGCGAGGAGAGATTTTCCATGCATTAAGATCCAGAATGGAGATGCATTTTCCATCTGGATTGCCAATGACCCACGCAGAGTATTCTTTCTCCGATGTGTTAATCTCCATCGGTTCTTCGCAATACTTAACGTTTTCGATCATGCGAATAAACTCTTTCTCTTCTGTAAGAGTTTCTTCACTTACAGGATAGCTCCCATCTTTAGAGCAGTTCATAAGTCTACCCTGATGGTACGTATTAACTTCTTGAGATGGTAAGCCGTACTCACGGCAAAACCAATCATGGTTATGCCACACCATCCCGTCAAAAGAATCTTGTTTATCGAAAGCCCTTTTGACTACGAAACAATACTTATCTAAATCCACAAATAGGCGCTTGCCATCTACCTGGCTATGTCCAGCTCTTGTCGCGAGCTTTTGAGCCTTTCCTGGAGTTAGGTCTGTGCCCTCCTCGTCGATACCGCCAACAATTTGGAAGCACCGCTCTAAATACTCGTCCGCATAAGGCATGGAAGCCCAATTGGACTTACCTTGTCGAGCAGAGCTAGAAGACGTGTTGATGAACTTGCATCCAGTTTCAGGCATGAATTCTTTATATGCCTGAACTCTACTAAGAGCTTCTTCAGCATATACGCCTCCTTTAGACTGAATAATATCACCAACATCTATAGCGAATACTCCAGGCAGAGTATCCACTAGAGATGTTTGCTCAGCGTCCCACTCTATCTCTGCTTTTAAGGAGATCTTGCCTGTCTTTACAGGCATCTGTTTAACATGTTCTTCTATGAACATGCCTACAACAGAAATACTGGAAAGTTCTATGTTTGCATAGATATTATCTTTTTGATCAACATAAAACTTAAATGTTGGTATAGGTACTGATACCTTACCTTCAATAGAGTTAATATTATGGAGCGGATCACTTTTGGTGATATCCATCTCCTCGAACGCCATAAAGGCATACTTCTTAAAGTCTTTCGACTTAAGCATGCCTTTACGGCACTGAGCAATTTTTGCATCATATTCTTGCGCCTTTTTAACTTCTGCAACTTTATTTAATACATTTAATAAGTTTTTCATATTTTTTCTCCTCCATGAAAAACAAATACAAATAGTTTAACGTCATTTCGGACAAAACATTATTTAACTTGTTTAAGGCTTGTATAACCTTCAAATGTTTTAGATGGAGCGTTATTCTCTCTCATCCACGTTTTGGCTTCTTCAAGGCCGTTGAAGCCTTTATATTTTGCGCTCTTGCCATTAGTGAGTTCTTTACAGCGAGCCCACTTTAGAACGAAACCGGTATATTCTGCAGATATAACTGCATAAAAGTTCTTGTTTTGACCTTCCGGTCTTACAAATTCACCGTTAGCTTCTTCAACTTCTTTTTTTATAGTCGTATGTTTAGACCAGAAAAATTCATTCTTTTCTGGTCCAGCAATAACCATAATTTTGTCATTTTTGCAAGAGAATACTCCGCAGAAACGCGGATCTTTTTCAGAGACTCTTACTTCTGTTTCAATGCCTTTGCTTTTGTAATATTCACAAGCGTCCATGCAGAACTTTTCTGCACTACGAATACTTTCTTCAACTACTTTACGATAAGAACCATTAGATAATACTTCGATAAAAATAACGTTAGTCATGACTTTTTCCTCCTCATCATGAATAAAATAAATAAAAATAAAGGGCATAAATATATCCCTTATATAAAAGCTATATCTTATATACAATATAGCTCTTATATAAAGAATGAGTTAGTATTTATATCGCGTCCTAACTCACGACGCTTAAACATCTTTCATAATGTTCACCTCCTAATAGCAGCTTTTAATTTGTCCAGGAGTTCGCTATATCTTTACATAGCGATACCGCTGCCATACCTTGTCGCTCAATAGATAGATATTTCCTTATGGATATCTATTAAGCCAGAATATGACATCATAGGGGCAGAGTCCTTCTCTGCATCCACCTCCGCCATATTAAAGCCATCTTTCACTATTAATAGCTAGGCAGGTCTTTCCTAGGTAGTTCATAAGGTACCAGCTTTTACATTCATCCATAATAGCATCACCTCCTCATATATGGATACTATATTATTTAAAATGATGCCATATTGTCATGGCAGAGTCACGACTAGATTCGTGATCCCATACCAAACGATAGACATCATTTTTCTTCAAATATCTTTTAAACTTACGGAATCCGTAAGTATGGAATGATACTTGAAGTTTCTGACCGTTTACTCTGCATGTGAAGTAAACGATCAAGTTCTCGTCATTATCGACAACTCTATATCGGAAGGAACTATTTCGATCAGAAGCGATCAAATTCAGCGCCTTCTCGATATAGTTGTCTTTCATGTCGTATCCTTGATACCATGCACTCTTGTTCATATGCATGATCTCCTTGATACCTTTACCACCATCTGATGCTACTTGAGCATCCAAAATGGCTTTCGCAACAATACGATCTCTGTTCATTTACTTCACCTCCTTTATCTAAACGAACAGAACATATTGCTATAGTTTATAGTCATACAGCTGGACTATGTTGTTTAGCGATAGATAGGAACAGCTACCTTCTCGCCTGGTTTAATAGAACGAGAAGTTGCACCTCCTTCCATCTTCGCTGATTCTGTAATAGCTGTTGCAACAGCGTCACGAATATCGTAATCGATACTCGTATTACGATTAGAGTCTTTTACTATTGACTCTAACGTTTCACCATATTTTACATGATGAATCTCATAATGATCTGGTGCAACTGGTGTTGCAAACCACATTGTCATTGCTACTGTTGCTGTTGCCATCATTGCTACTACTGTCTTTTTCATTGTTTCCTCCTGGTTGCTTTTAACGTCTTCCCAAGACTAATAATTAAAAAGCAGACATCGTTATGTATGTCTGCACGGTCTCGAGGCCAAGCTCTCCATCGAATAACACCCTGAATCAAAGCAGGGGGGGCGAACTTTAGCTCCGAGGCCACTTATATATAAAACACTTACCCCTTTGATCCAAAACCAAAATTTGGCCCTATATAAGCATTCTCATTTACAAAGCATAATTGATAATACAACCACTGCCTAACAATCTAACCTTCCTCACATAAAATAAAAAAAAGAAAGAGACGTACAAAAATAAAAATGTCTCCTAAAAAATATATACACAAAAAATTTTCTTTATATGGCGAACATATGTACGATATAATAAGATATAAGAAAACCCGCAGCTACAGGTTGCTACGGGTTAATGATATTCTCTTAGCTTAAATAAATTAGCAATAACATTATCGACTAATGTTTTATTATATTCTATACGATTAAATAGGCTAAAAGCTATAAGAATACATCGTTTGTCTTCCTTGCTTAATCTATATTGTATTTTTTTATATTTCATATTTAAGTCGACATGGAATGAATTTTTTAGCTGCCATACTTGTGCTTTAGGATGAATCCGTTTCATGATCTCATAATAATAATTAAACACCATGAAGACAATAAATCCTTCGTCGCTGACGCGATAATTAATATATTTTTTGTACTCCTTAATTAATTTGCGTATGAGTAACACAATCTTAATTTCTCGAGCGCCGTTCATTACAGTCATTGTTTAAATCCTTTTACTCAATACTACTGACGTATCATAAAATTCACACATGTCGTCAAGTATTTTATTATATATAATTATAAAATTAGAATTTTCGAAGTATTTAAAATAATATAATATAACGACCTGAATGAAAGCTTTAACATCGTCGGCTAACGGTATCCGACTTTTAAAATATTTAGCATATTCGCTAACTTCGACAAAGTTCGTATCAGATAAATGATCGTACCATCCATCTTTAAAATCGTATAATAAACGATGTGCTATATTATATATATCAGCTATCATAACATAACGATCTGATGGATAATTCATCCTCCAATGATTTAAATGAAGAAACTGATTTATATAAAGTATCATATCTTCTTTTAATTTAGCGCAGTGTATATCGTATTCCTCTTCGTTAAGATATTTAGTAATACTCATTATTTAAATTTCTCCCGAGCCAGATCGACAAGATCTTTTAATTTAGAATCTTCATATTCCACTGCGTTGTAGTTAAATAACGTAACGTTTATTATTTTCTTTTCTTCTCTGGACGGATAATATTTATTTTTTGCTTTATGAGACATAACGAGATTAAAATGAAATTTCGACGTAATCGGCTGTATTCTATCTCTCGGATAAGATGCTTTAAACATTGCATAGAATAAATTATATACAAAGTATACGACGAAACTTTTATCGTGTATCTTATATTTTCTATATCTAAAATTAGAATTAATAAGTTTATATATATATTCGACAAGTCCCTTTTGTCTATCCATCTATAACTTTCCTCCAAACAAATTTTTACTTCGTTCTATTATCATTTCGACAAGAGGAAAAAAGGCCCCTGGACGATAATAAAAAGAAATTAACGTAATTAACTTACGATATTTTTCCGGTAAAACATATTTCGTATCTTGTTGTATTAAAAGATGTGATCTAATAGAACTAACATTTTTTAATACATGATGACCAGGCGATAATTCTCTTATTATATCTTTATAAATATAATAAATAGTACAAACTATATTTTCAGAAGCATTATTTATATACCGAGATTTAGCTGATTCTATAGAATTAATATATTTAAGTACGGCTATCGTTCTATTTTTGGCATTCATATTTTCCTTCTCGTATTGTTTTACAAATTTTATCGGATAAGTTCCATGGCAGATCGCGAATATTATTATATAATAGATACGTAATTTTTATATAATGAAGTGCTTTTTCGTCTTTGAATTTTGACAAGGAGCAGTAGGCGCTGTCGGTAATAACTTCTCTTACGTCTTCTTCATTTGCATCGCTAAGATTACCATAACGCACATTAACGAACTCGGATAACACGTCCAATAATATTCTATATAAATCAGATACAACTCTAAATTTATTTAAACTATTATTAAGCCGCCAAGAATCCTTATCGACCATTTTGTACAAATAAAATATTAGAGATGCTCTAGTTTCATAATAGTCCATTATCTAACCTCATTTGTTTAATTATTATACCTGTTAAATCTTTATCTTGTCGATATTTATTATAATATAAAATACTAAGTTCGATATATTTTTTCTCGCACTCGGTGAGCATCTTTTTATTACTACAATCTATAATATAATAATAAATAGAAGTATAACTAATGGATCCGAGTTTTAAATAATCGCTATGAATAAAATCGGCAAGCGCAAGTACCGATAGATTATAGATATCGGCCACTTCATAATATCTTTTATTAAAATGTTTAGAAGTCCACCATGTTTTATCCACGATAGTCGCAATATAATGAATAATATCGAGCTTAAAATTCTCAATATTGTGTATATCTAAAGAATTTAACATCTCGTACTCCTCTTATTTTATCCTTATAAAGGTTAAAATATCGTTCATCACACCTATTAAACATATAGAACGAATTAACAAGCATCATAATCAGTACTTTAGTTCGCTTACCTATAATATCATAATTAGTATGTTCTCTATCGATACCTCCTCGATAATCTAAAGCATATGACCGCATTTCGTTATATAACGGTATATTGTGTTCGTCTCTTACGATATCCATTAGCAGACGAAAAGCTTCGTTCGATATCGGTAAAAAATCGAGAGTGCCTCGAGTATAAGGAGCTAGCTGAACTAGCATCATAAATAAAAATTTATGAACCATAGCGGCTCGTGGATATTTCATACTATTTCCTCCATAATAAAAAAATCCTTCATATAATATTATTATATCATATGAAGGATTAAAATCAAAGGTTGAATACGCTTATGTCGTCGCCATTTGGAGTGAGACCACGCATATATAAAGTATTACCTTCGACAAAGAAAGATTTTACTTCTTGTTCTCCCTGGTAACCAGCAATAACGTCAGTTGCTATGCCTTTTATTAAGATGGCAAAACAACTTGTCCAATAGTGATACCAACCGTTATCATTATCAGATGCTCGTTGTTGAATAGAAGAATAAACGATAATTTGATCCCAGCTTACCGGAAGATCGCAAACTTTAAATTTTGGCTTAGAACGAGATCCTCTACTATTCCTAACAGTAACACGACCGCTCCAGATTTTATTAGCAGAAATCTTAGCAAATGTAGAGCCACCGCCACCTTTAGGCATATTACTTACTTTATTATTTAACGCTTCGATTTCTTCCTGAAGAGCAAATTGTTTAACTTCTTTTGTCGTAGAATTATACCAACCTGGACGACTAACACAGCATAAATTAGTTTCGTATGTATTACCATCGTAATCACCTAAGTCTAGATGAGCAGCTTTACCTTGCGCGATTTCTTCCAGCGTAGAGCCGGAACCGATACGATGGTATTTGCCAGTACCAGGGCCTGTTTCCATAAGAATCGGATTACTATAAGCAAATTTAAGAGGACCAGTGATAGTGTCACCATTTTTATTTAACTTATTATCTAACTCTGTCGTTAAGCCATCGGAGAGTTTTTCTTTTGTAACAGAATGATCTCGTAACTTCCGAGTCGTAACACTAGCATCAGGATGATCGAGCTCTTCCGCTACGCGATGCTTAGACAATTCTGTTTTAAGATCGTTAAGCTTTTTAACGGCTTCGCTACCGTTCGCATCTAAAGAGGATTTTAATTCATTCTTTAAGTTGGCGAGTAGCGAATCGATCTGATCTTTTAAATAATATTTAGCGATAAGATCGCCCAACAAGTTATCGACTTGATCTTTTGTATAATGATCTTTTAATAGTTTAGCTTTAGACGGGAATAATTTATATAATAGAAAAGCACTTAATGCTTTATCCTCACTAAAGTTCGTTTCTCCTTCAACATATTCGTCGGACGAAATAACTTCTTTTTTGTCGACATGCTGTACTCTGTCTTTCAATCGATTAAGCATCTCGGCACGTTTAGGCTCGCTTTCGCGGACGCTAAACTCATAATCGTATATATTAGTTTCTGGCATATGAATATGTCCTTTCGTAGATTTAAAATATATACTACTATATTACAGAAAAAATCCCCGCACTAAGTACGGGGATATATTTTATTATAAATGATCGTTAGGTTGTAAATAAACTATACGCCAAGATCCAGGGCCTGCAGTAGACTCTGCGATATAAAGTGTATTGTTATCTATTATCATTTGTCCAGCAAACGCCGGTGCTTGTGTCATATCGGTTGCCATAAGTTTGTCGATGCGAACATAATCTTTTAATCTGTCGCTAACATCGGCAGCATTAACGACCCATTTAGTACCGTTCCAGAATACCGGCATATCGAGTGTTGTATCGAAATACTGTTGGCCGACAACTAAGTGCTCAGTCGGTCTTTTTTCTGTAGGACCAGAATGAATAATCGGAATTGTTTCATATGTCATCATACCCATAGTATTAACAGGTTTAGCCGGTGTGAAATAGATTTCCATAGTTAAGTCAGCTAATGAAGTAATAACATCGGATTTATAAGTCTCAGGTATCTCACACTTCATAGTTTTAGCTTCGACATCAGTTTCGATAACCTTAAAGAGACCTTTACCCAATACATTCATTCCACTACCGACAGTAATCGGAGTGTCTTTTAATGTGCCGTTAGTCCATACTGGGAATTTATCGAAGCCAAAAGTCATTGTTCTGTCACCATGGTTAGTAACAGAAGTAGGCTTATCAGCTGTCGGTAAATATTCAGTTCGTGTCGTATATCTGTAAGTCGATACATAACCAAAGTGACCGGAGTTATTTGGCTTAGATTCTAAGTAAACATCGCCTGCGACGCCAGCAGTATAATTACTATAATCATGATCTTTAGCGTCTTTATAAGGAACACCGTTAGCACCGAAGAAGATAGCAGAACCTTCACCGTCGGCTAATTCATCTTTACTATCAATTTTTGCTTCATGAATAGTTCTATCATAACCTAAATAGATTCTTGTTTTAGCTGAATCTTCCGCTTTGATTTCATATTTTCTATTAAGGAAACCTCTAGAACTATATTCATCGACAGAACCTAAATTGTTAAATAAAGTTAATGCAGGATACTCGGTAACACCATTCGGAGAGATAGATAATTCTGGAGAATTGATCCAAGAGAATTTAGTGCCTTTTTGTATCCAGTAGTCGAAGTTTTCTTGGAATTTATCGAATTTAAGATCACTTACTTTAACTTCAAGTTTGGCACTTTCTGGTGATATTAAATAGATAAATGCAGAAGGTTTTTCTTCTACAAGTACATGGTCGGCATTTTCATCAAGAGTAATATCTAACGTAACATTACTAATCTCCGCTCTTGGTCCAACGTTAATATACAATGGATTTTGATTAAGAGCCCATCTACCAGTCAATTTAAAGTTTGATATTT
>ERZ773061.398-NODE-398-length-17612-cov-12.006094_pt1 | contig 17612 bp, 19 predicted proteins | sample MGYA00580627_ERZ773061 | MGnify/ENA primary metagenome ERZ773061 (study PRJEB29015, sample SAMEA2738119) | human oral metagenome | biome: human oral; feature: human-associated habitat; material: saliva | place: China | collected 2223 ...
ATAGTAAAATTATTGATTTTTTCCATCTCATACATCTGCAATGAATGCAACACGAGATCACGATACTTCCAAGTGCTGACCAGGTACTCAATAACCTCTTGGTCCTCTATCTTGCATTCCATGAGCAGCAACAGCTTGACCGTGTATTCATTTTTCAAAAAAGGTAAGCTGTACGTCACTGCTACCCAGTGCTCAAAACCTAAGTCTGTTTGCTCTACATTTGCTAGTTCAATCTTCAAAATGTTCATATTTTCTTCCTCCTTACTTATCTATTCGTAAAAAAATAAAAAAGTAGTGAAAAAATCATTACTTTTTTTAATTCAGAAAGTACTTTCAGAGCAAACAAAAAACCGCAAGCCTGGGCCTGCGGTGAAAGAACAATTTAGAAAGTTTCCTTTCTATTTATTTTGTAGTAATGAGCCCGTTAGGCTCAACAGTAAACTCTGGCTTATCTGCCATGCTACCGTCTGGTTTGAGGTAGTACCAGCCTGTGCCATCTGCGGATTGGATAAAGGCATTTGATACCATGTTTCCGTCCTTGCTATCAAGGTAGTACCAAGTATCTTTGTACTTGACCCAACCCGTCTGCATAGCACCTTCTTCGTTGAAATAGTACCACTTCTCAGCGATTTTCTTCCAACCTGTGGCCATTGCGCCTGACTTGTCGAACCAGTACCAGTTGCCATCTGAGTGTTTCTTCCAGCGGTCTGCTAACATGTAGCCTGAGCCGTCGAAATAATACCAGGTGGCGTCAATTTTCTCAAATTTTTCTTTTGGATATGAACCGTCTGAGCGTACATACCAGTAACCTGTGTCGTTTTTATTCCATCCTTTTTCAACAGCCAATCCGTTTTCGATATCGTGCTTGAATTGACTGCGACTAATACCCCAGCTTGCTAAGTAAGGGTATGGATCAACGTGGTCGCTATAATTATTAGGTTGATTATTTGTACAGTATTCATGCGACTTAATACCTTCCAATGCGTCCGAATCTAAAGTTTTTGGAAGTCCTGCTTCATCTGCTAGATTTCGTAGTAATTCGATATACAAACGGTAATCTTCCATAAACTCTTCTTTTGTCGAATGACTTTCAATCAGTTCAACTGCTGCATAAGATTCATAATTCCAACCACCGCCCACATCATAAGAACCGTTATTTACTGGCCCTACTTGCATTACACGGCCGTTACCGACAACGTGCGAGAAGAAGCCAGATTCAACAGGTCTGCGCATATGGTAGTCAGCTTCATTCTGTGCGGTTGATTTCTTATTTCCAGTCGAATGAGCATGAATTTGACGATAAGGGGCATATCCGATCTGTGGAAGTCCTTCTCTATATCTACTTGTGTCGATATCCATTATTGTTCTCCTTTCCAGGCTTCGTTCATCTGCTTAACTGCAGACTCGACAAACGTATCAAGGTCTTTATCTGTCATGCTGATGTTATATTTGCTAAGCTCAGCACGGATTTTAGTGCGTGCTTGCTCCAGCTTTTCATCACCTTTGTAGCCAGTTTCAGATGCTACCTGCTCTACGGCATTGACCGCATTTTTGGACAAGATTTCAATAATTTTGATGGTCTTTTCGCCACCTTTTTTAATCAAAAAATCCTTAGTTGCTTTAACTGTTACCCCTGCTAAAATAACAAGGATGCTGATTGCACCATTTGTGATGATTTCAGTAATTTGTTGCATTTGTATTTTCCTCCGCAATTTCTAAATTTACAAATTTATTAAACAGGGCATCGATGCGCCCATTCCCACCTAGTTTTTTGTAACTTGAGTGCATTTTGTGGATAATATCCGACTCGTGAACGCTTGTATAACCACGCTTGAGAGCAACAGTAATATCACGCTCCAGCCGTAGATACATAGTAGCTAGATGTGCTTCATCATGCACAGCAAGCTTGTTGTTGATTTCAGTTATATTTTGCTTGTTCTCCTCACCGATTGCATGGATAGTGCTCAATTCACCTTTCAACTCCTTGAACTGTTCTTGATTGAGATTTCCTGCTTTACTTGCTCGCATCCCAAACCAACCAGTAGCGATGACACCGATAGTAGGAGCAAGTTGAGTAATCGCATGTATCATTTTCTCGATTATTTCAGACCATGACATAAAATCCCCCTTACTCAATACGTGGCAAGACCACAGTCAACACGCCTTGTTGTAGCATCTCAGCAAGAGCCTGGTCCTTGTATGTATAACCCTCATTAGCCTGCATCTGGAACTTAAAGATAGTCTTGGTTCCACTTGGCCATTTTGGATTCGTATCAAACGGATAAGGCATGGCAATGATGTCTCCATTTGAGTAGCGTGTACTCGTTACAAGTGGCTTAACAAATGCTGCTACCTTGCCATAGGCGTGGGTAGGCATACCTCCATTTTGAGATATTGCCAAGGCAATCAAGACCTCAGTGATAGCTGCTACCGTGTCCAAGTTTTCCTTGTTCTCGGTTCCAGCTTGTTCTAATTTAGCAGTCATTTCTTTATTTTGCTTGAGCTGCTCATCTACTTTATTGAATTTCTCATTTTCAGCACGCTGTGGAAAATTCTCCTGATAAAGAGCCTCAAGAGCTAACTCAAAGAGTTCAGTATTAGACAAGCTGATTTTATCAGCCGGTAACAAAATAGGTACGATAGCACCACTTGAGTTGACAAGTGTGACCTTGGTAGCTGATGCTGTTCCACTGCCGTCATATTCCAAGGACTTTGTCCCATATTCTAGTTTCATATATATTCCTTTCATTTATTAAGGGTAAGGGTCATTTGTAATATAAGTTATTGTGCCTGTCCAGTATTTATTTCCTGGTGATTTACTTGTCAGACGGATTTTACCATCTGAGGCAAGGTGTAAGATAGCTGTGCCTGTTACTGTTGAGTCAGACAATCCTTGTAAAACCAAGTTAACCTCTTGTGCTGGTCTAAATCCAGCTGGTATTGTTTCTTTGACTTCTCGATAGTCTGAAATTGTGGCAATGTCTGCGATTTTTCTATCAGTTGAAATTGTGACAAGATTGCCATTTCTTGTTACGTTGCCGTTAATGAACCAACCTAGCTCAATCTTTCTTGTAGCAATTTTCTGCAAGTCATCTTTGGTAGCAATCTCTTTCCATTGAGATGGACTCCATCTACTATTATTGTTGTAAGTCCTAAAGAAAAACCTATTTGAGGATAACCCTGTGAAAAATTGCACACCTTTCCAACTGTCAAGCCAAAAATTTTGATACAGACCCCAGTCGCCGTTTCTCCCAGTTGGATTGTCATCATATTTACCAGACCTCCACCCGAACTCCGTGCCTTGCTTATTCCAAACATCATTCCATTGAGCACTACCTCTACCTAGACCTCCATTATTATCAGTCAGCTGATATTGCTGTATGGGTTTGTTGTCTGCGTAGATGTTGCCCTTGACATCAAGAGCGCCTTGCTCCCTGATTTTGTTGACACCAACCCCTGAGCGGTCATAAGAGAAAACCACGCTTTCTGTTGCTACATTGACCATGAACTCAGTACGAGTGAATTTATCCTCAAGTATACCAATGACAACCCATGACTGATTAGCTAGATAATTCCCTGAAAGATTAGCCCGTGAATTGACTAGGCTTGAAATACTAGACCAGGCCCCAGTGGCTTGACCGTTATCAACCGCAAAGGCATCAGTCCCAAGCCGAGCAACCTTAAAGGTCAATGTCATTGTGTTCTTTTGACTTCCTGATACAATCAGGGGCGCTACTTTGGCGTTTCTAGTGACCGTCAATGTACTAGAGGTTGAGCCTGTTCTTGCTATGCTAAAGCTGAGAGCAGGGGCAAAATACTCAAGAACGGTCGCGGATACCTCTCTAGTATCAGACCAACGCCCACGGCTATCAGATACTCTTGCTCTGATTTTGATTGTGCCGTGGTAGTTCATAATGCCTAGGCTCCCACCGTTTGAGCTTGTAGACTGGTTTTTGCCAACGATTTCAGCGTAGTACCCAGTGATAGATGAGCCGTAGGAACCAACTGCACCATTAAACGCTACTTTGATGTTAGAGATGACCTGGATGAACGTGTTTCCGTTCAGGATAAGGTTCTGAGCAGCACTATTTAAGTCTGATAATGATATCCCTGTAAAAGTGGGCTTGACATTTGCTGGTACGCTTGCCGTGAGTGTAGTGGACTGTGTGCCTGTCTTGGTAGAGCCTGAATAGGTATCGACAAAGATAGTACATGTACCTGTTGCAGAGTTCGGTATGTCGTTTGCAAAGTCAAGAGGGATCGTCCACGTTGTAGATGTGTCTACATTGCTTGCAATCGTTCCGTTCTTACCAGCCCAGGAATAGCGTACCGTGTGCTTGAAAGTGGAGCTCTGACGGTTAATGTTGATAGTTACTAAACTACCAATAACTCCAGCGCTCACGCTTACAGAGCTTGAGCGTGGTATCGTTGAGAGCGTAAATGAGTTTCTACTAATTGAAAGTGTTCCCGGTGACCATCCACCGCTTCCACTAAATGTAGCAGATAAACCAAACGATTTTTTACCATCATTGTCATGTCTGATCGATACTGTCTTATCAATCAGCATAATTGAGCTATTTTGACTCAGCATAGATGGACGGCCTGACCAACTCAAAGTCTGACCGTCAACGGTTACAGAGGCAGTACAGTCATAATCTGCAAATGTATGAGCACCGTTTGTCAAAGCAAGTCTTAGCCTTACTTGACTGCTATTGTCAGATATATTTTGGGATACTTGGTCTACCCACAGTCTGAGATAATAGCTCCTATCATTATTTGACCAAAATTCAGCCATTAGTTACCTCCTACATATCTAATCACGTTCATATCTGGATTGATATGATACTGTTCTTCTCTAAATCGTCCGATTTGAATAGTTTTTGAGAATATACCATTTTCAATATGGATAACCCCTTGACTAATATACATAACCTCAACCCCTGCTGAATACATTGAAATCCGTCCATTCGGACTAAACAGCATACTAGATGAACCGTCATTCTTACCAATGACTAACCCCTCATTTGATGAGCTCATGTAAGTATCAATGAAATTCCAGCGGTCAGACAATTCTCCCAAATCTTTGGCAATGTTTGAAACACGCTGACTAGCTGAAATCAAATCTTTCTCAGCTTGAACTCTAGCCGTTTCATTAGATTTAACAAAATCCTGATAAGCTTTAATCCAATTATCAAGTGTGTCAGCGCTAGCCTTGGCCTCTAACTCAGCTTGAATAACTCCAGCCTTTTCGTTGAGAGCGTTGATCTGTTCTTGAGTTAGACCTTGGTCGGCTTTAGAGTCTAGTTGTTTTTGAGTCTCTGACCAATGAGGTTGCCAGCTCGTCATTGGTATGGCTCCAACTGTTAAAACGGCCCAATCAGCATTACCGATCCCTTCGAGTTCTCCGGTAAAAAATGAAACAGTATCACCAGTGTTAAGATTTTTATTAGATATAAAAGTAGCACTCCAAACATCCAACTCAAAGCTATATGATAGCTTTATCCACTGCCAATTATCGCTAGGATTTTCACGAATTCCAAAAATAAGTGTACTGTTATCACTCCTCCACCATTTGGCGCTTAGAGTGTACTGCTTACCAGATTTTAAAGGTTCAGCCAAGATGAAGTCTTGCTGATGTTTATTTCTCCATCCAGTATTTGAGTCAAGTAAAATGTTACCTGATTGCTCTGTCGTCCCAAATAAAGCTGTCCACTTATAACTTCCAGGATCCTGACTATCTGCCTCAGTGAAATCCGTTAGCGTACCTAAATAGCGCTTGTTAGTACTATCAGAGGTGCTAAAATCAGTACGACCATCAGCGGAGTTAGCCCAGGCTCGGTGAAAGTATGGAGTCCGTCCATCTGCTCCAGGCTTACCTGGAATACCTTGAGGGCCGTCCTTACCATTTAAGCCATCTGAACCTCTCCATCTCGTCCAGCGATAGTCGGCAGGATTGACGCTGTCTGTTGAGTTGAAATCAACATAGACTCCTATATAGGTCTTGTCAGCGTTAGTCTGGCTAAATCCACTACCTGAGATAGTATCAGCATAAGCTATATGAGTGTACTGTGTACGTCCATCAGCTCCTTTAGTTCCTGGAATACCTTGGTCACCTTTGGCACCTTGCAAGCCTTGGAGTCCTTGTAAGCCACGTTCTCCACGCTCACCTTTCTCCCCTCGGTCTCCTTTCGGACCTATTGCTCCCTGTGGTCCAGTGTCTCCTTTCGGACCTTGTAGCCCATCCGATGTATTAATGAGAGTCAACTGCTCAGAGGCTACCTCTTTGTTATCCACCCATGCTGATACCGTCAAAACCATCTTTTGATTGATGTCAGAGCCTCGGACAATGTAACTAGGGCTTGTGGCTTTGATTACACCATCAACGACCCAACGCCATCCGCTGTTGATAACCTTATTCCCTCTCATGAGAGTAGGGGTCACAATGGTCTGACCTTGGCCATTTTTAAAGGCTATACCATTGTCTGTAGCTAGTTTGATAGTGTAGGGCTTAGCGTCCTCTATCATCCTGTCTAGTTGCTGCTGAATTCCTTGAGATAGACGATTTTCAAGCGCCTTAGCATTTGAAAAAGTCGTTTTATTGTTTCTAGGATTGGTAAAGCTGATGACTTGCTCAGACACCCTCATCTCAAGTAAAAGAGTAGGGCTAAAGCCGTCATCATAGACTTTTACCGTGTCTCCTATTTCAAGATCCGCAAAGCCCTCAGCCTCATAAGTGACTGCTGGATAACAGTTTTTCTTGAGCTCACGGTAGGCCGTTGAGCGGATAACCTCAGGATTTGAACTCTCTACAGTCATGTCTTTTCTTATCCACTGGTCAAGCTCTCCAGTAGCATGAGTGAAAGTAGATGGATACATCTGCATTGAAAGAGGGGCATACAAAGCAGCCCCTGACTGGTAAAACTCACGTTCTCCCTTTGAGTTGTTGACTGACCAAGGTCCAAGACCCCTAATATCAACTACGTTGCCTTTATCATCCTTACCTGTTGGGACAATCGTATTATAGATACCAGTCTTATCAATCGTCCTAGTAATCGTCTTGAGGTTTTTACCATACTTCAAGATGGTTGGACTGATTTGTCCTACCCCTTGATGGGTATCATCGTGCTCGTGATAGATGTTAACCGTGAATGACTTGATAGAGCTGTCAGCGTTGAGACGCGTGTCAAACTCAATTTCTGCACCAAATTTCTTAGCTAGACTGAGTAGTCTGTTAAGTTTAGTGTCTGTGCCCTCCCACTCAGCAGAGATTTTCTTATTAGCAACCTCATTGATACCGATTTTCAAGAAAGTATAGTTAAGCAAGTCCATCTCCTCACAAAATTCCTTAAAGCTCATAGCCTTAGGCGATTTGTAAGGAATAGAGTACTCATTGATTAGCTCAAGGTTTAGGTTGATACCGTAGCATTTAATGACCTTCTCGTTTTCTTCAACCTTTCGGATTGTATACAGGTATGTCTTGCCTTTGTAATGGAATGACACAAATGCCTTCTCATTGAGAGAATTATAAGCCCTCTTTTTGCCTACATCTGAGATAATTGCCTTTTTAAAGACTGTAAAATCAAAGGTACTAGAACCAGTTTCCAGGTATCTTGTCCAGGTGTCATTGAAATAGTTCAATGTATCCTGTTTGTCATTGTCGATAAAAGCCACTTTTCTCAAATTTGAGTCATGTATTGTCAATAACATTGTTATAGATACCTTTCTTTAAATTCTACTTTGACAGTGGGTTTGGTCTTGACCCAACTTGAGCAATAGACCTCAAGCTGACTGTTTCCAGGTGGAATAGTCAAGAAACTTGAACCATCTACAACATCCACAATCTTCTCAAGGCCGTCCACTGTGACAGTGTCATTCTCGCTGTTTAGCACAACATTCGAGCCGATTGGATAGCGGTTAGGCACATCTCCGATTGTTTTGACAAAGTCTTTGCGATAATACAATTCATCAAGATACATATGAGAGACCATTGGATAATCTCGATATGCCCCCAATGTCACATGGATCTTAGCTGACTTTCTGCCCTTTATTTCAGGAACTGTGAAAGTAAAGTAAGAGCCACGATAAAAGACTTGTACCTTGTCATCATTCCGTTTCAAATCTGACCAGCCTCTAGCTACACTAAAAGGGTTAATGTCTCCTGTAGTGCTTCCGTCAAATTCCCAACGTTTCAGAATGTTATAGCTACCCTTGCCATCGCTAGCAAAGAAGTTATATTCACATTCTGAGCCCAGAGACCTTTTGAAACTCTCCACGCCGTATAAGAATTTATCGTTAGTGTCAGAAATAGTAATTTTAATAAAACCATACTGATTAAGAGCTTCAGACCAAAAGACTTGTCGCCACCAAAGATAATCGTTTAAAGACCCGATTTCTCCTACACTATCATTCGGGATAGTCCAAGTTAGACTAGTAGCATAGTTGTGTAATTTAGTTTCACCTCGTAGATTTTTTAATTTAATATGGGGACGCTCCCAGAGATTTATTCTTTCAGCGGTTCCTACCACATACTCCGTATTATCATTTGTAACGCCTTGATTTTTTAATGCTTGGGAAAAACCAGTTGAGATTTTATCGCCTCTAAAATCCATTAAGATTTCGGATTTCTTAACTATCCCTGTATCAGCCTCCTCACGGTCTCCAACTTCAAAGGCTCCGCTAGTATTAACCAGGCCTATATAGCCGTTTTCAGCGTTGTTTTTGACTGTTATCACAGGAAAAGCTGGGACGTTACCATTATTGACCAAATTAAAAACAACCTTGTCAGGTTGCTCTTGTCCGTTATCAAAACGCTTATAGGTTGAGCTGTGAGCTACTCCGTCAGGGATAATCAGGTCAAAACTGCCCTTTTGGAACCATCTAGTAATGTTGTCCATGTCCACAGAGCCAGATACTAGACCCATGTAATACTTGTCAGGCTCGTCTGAAATGACAATTTTGACAGCTTCAGAAGTGTTAAAAATGCCAGCTAGTTTGTGCTTAGCCGTTTCAAGTGTCATGCCGTTCCCATATTGCATGGCAAACTTGACTTTGATGATTTTAGCGCCTGTCCTTACCTCTTGCAGATTGACTCCCAAAAGTGGAGCGTCATTAGTAGTGATATGGCGCTCGTTACCTACTGGACGGATGATGTCTATAATGTCAATAACCTCAGAGAGGTCAAATCCATTGATTGTGATTGTGTCATTATTCATTAGGTAATACCTCTCATCATGTTATCTAGCATTAGCTTGTCATTTTGATAGTTAGCCATTGGTTGTCCGATTTTAGCAACTAGAGCACCGTCATCTAGCACCATATTCACAGGGCGCTTGACAGCCTCCTCAGCCACTTCAAGAGCTCTAGCCAGGACTTTGTCAGCCTGGTCACGAATAACCTCGATTTGGCTTGTTTCTGCTCGTTCTGTGAGTGATTTGAGTCTAAACTGACTAGATACAGTATGTTTCCCTAAACCTAGCAAGTCCTCAGCGCCAAATTTGAACGCTGACATCTCTTTCTGAACGTATGCCAGACTATCAACCACATCAGAGCTATTCTGTTCAATACCCACGGCAATACCTTGAGCAATGTATCTACCTACATTGTCTCTAAATAGTCGTGACGGACTATGGATTTTAGCCTTAGCTTGCGCTGCTCTCTCAGCTTGAGCGACAAGCGCATTAGCTGCCGCAGTGACAGCCCCAAGTGCTGAGTACATACCTTGCGCTAAACCTTGCCCAATCATGCTCCCTGCATAACGCATAGCTCCAGCCCCTGACATTGCCCTAGAACGGATTGAGCTTAACATAGCTGACATTGCAGCCGTTGCTGATCCAATTCCTGAGCGGATGCCGTTAGTAATGCCATTAGAGACCCCACGACCTGCCTGTTGACCGGCTTGAGTCATCTGAGTTGCCGATTGCAGGACCACAGACACCATCTGTTGCATGCTTGAGCGCATTATTGCTACAGCTTGAGACATTGCTGACTGCACAACAGAATTGAGTAAAGACATTGCTGATCCAGCAGCTGCCGAGATACTAGAAAAGGCCGAGGCAACCATAGGAGCGGATGTAGCTAACTGCATAATGGCAGTAGTTGCCATGATTGCTGATGTGGTAATCAGTGTAAACTGACCTGGTATTGTACCAAGTACGCCAACTAAAGCACTCACAACTCCACTGATTGCTGTAAATCCTGCTGATATAGCTAGGGCTCCAGCCTGTGCCATCAACATTGAACTTGACAAAGCAACTAACCCACTTTGTAGGATAGTAATGCTAGCTGTTGCCCCTGATAAACCTACAAAAGAGGTCATTACTGATGTTGCAAAGGCACTCATAGCAGTACCAGCCAATGTCATCGCTGGGGCTAAAGTAGTTACAGAGGCTGAAATTGTAGGAATGGTGCTTGCCATTGTTGTTAGTACAGCAACGGCCATGGCTCCGCTGGCTTGTATTGTGAGTAGACCTGCTCCCAGTGCCTGCATACCTGCACCAACGCTAGCCATGCCAGCGCTTGCTCCTGAGATTTTACCTACGCCAATAGCAACAGCGGCTAAAGATGCTGCCATATCCCCAAGGTTGGTATTGGTGATCATTACCACCCCTTGAGCTAACTGCTTAAATCCATTTCCTGCTTTTTGAGCAGCCGTACCAATAGAATTGAATACATTAGCAAGGCCATCTAATACACTCTTGATAGCATTACCTACAGAGGTGATGACATTGGAAATACCATTAAAAGCACTCTCAATACCTTTACCGATTCCTTGAGCGGCAGTAGATATTGCTTGCCCAACTGATGTAAAGATATTAGCAATGCCTTGCAAAGCTGTAGAGATCACTCCTCCAATAGAAGCAATAATGCCAGCAATACCACTCATAGCTGTACTGATACCATCAGCAATAGCCTGGATAATTGTTACAATTTGTGGTGCATTTGCAGATATGGCGTTAATAATCTGAGTCATTCCGTTAGAGATAGCTGTAACAAGTACAGAAATCCCAAGAGCAGCAACTGCAATACCAGCACCAATAAGAGCAACGGAAGCTCCAAAAGCTAAAATACCTACAGCTCCTGCTGTCAATGCTGGACCTAATGTAGCTGCTCCCACAGCAAGCAAGGCAATACCTGCTACAATGGCAAGCATTGCAACCTGTGCACCAGTTCCAGCTGAGGCAAGTTGTATAGCTGCCTGTACCAGGACATAAACACCAGCGGCAGCCATCAAGACCCCTGCGCCAATCATAAGAACTGCAGCGGCCAATCTTAAGACAGAGCCAGCACTTGCGGATGCCGTTGTCCCAACTGCTGTATTCCCTGCGCTCATTGCGGCACTTGCTCCAGCGTTAGCAAGTTGGGCTGTTGTCAATCCTAGAATGTTATTTACTAAACTAACTAGATTCTTACCAAAATCAAAGGCTGTTTTTAGAGCCTGAGCAATCTTGACTCCCGCCTTGATGCCTATCAAAGCTGTACCTATGCTAATAATCGCCGTTGCTACACTTTGGATTGTCCCTGGATCTAAGCCTGAAACAAAGTTAGCTACTGCGGTTGCAGCCTGAGAAAGCCACTTTACAATATTGCCTAGTACACTTCCTAAGGTTGTCAACACTTCTGATGCTGTCAAACTATCCCACACATGACCAATCGCTCCTGAAATGCTCTTAATAGCCTCGACAAAAGCAGTAACTGCTCCTGTATTTGAGAATGCTTGCCAGAAAGTTTTAATTTTACCAACAAAATTAGAGATTGATGTGCTGATTCTAGTGACAACCACCTCAATGTCTATACTCTCTAAGAACGCACCTAGCTTTTCAGCCATGCTATCAAAATTAATTTTTTCAAGAGCGTCAGATATTGCATTGACTGCCTTAATTCCAAACTTGTTAAGTTTTTCAAAGGCTGGCATAAGTTTATTAGATAGGCTTTCTTTTGCCCCATCTATGGCCTGGTCAACCGTTTTGAACTCTGTAGCCATCTTTTGAAAAGCGTCTGAGTTCCCTGCTCGGTTCATGGCGTCAAAAAAGTCCTCTGTCTTGACTTTTCCGTCTTGGACGGCTTTTACAAGCTCAGCAGTAGACATTCCCATCTCTTTTGCGACAGCTGCCATACCAGCAGGAGCTTGCTCCATCATGATCTTAAAGTCCATCCAAGCTATTTTAGGTTTACTTGCCATCTGTGTCGCCTGAGTTGACAATGATTTCATGGCTTGGGCTGGGTTTTCAGCAGAGGCTGCAAGTCCACCAAAGGCCTTAACTAGACTACCAACATTCTTAGTCCCAACTGCGTCAAGTTGCGAGTAAGTACTAGCCATATCAGAGGCTGAGTAGATGGTTTTGGTTGCAAAGTCCTGCATTTCGGTCTTAGCTGCCTTGATTTCCTCAGCTGATCGCCCAAAGGCCTGTAGGTTCCCCTCAAAGGTTTTCCAAGCTTTCTGTGAACTGTTTAGCTCCGAGGCCATTTCACGGACACCACTTGTAATAGTCCCAATTCCTGTTGTCAGGGCAGAACTAATCAGATTAGCTCCTAAGACGGACTTAAAAACAGACCCTACTTTTGAGCCTGCATTTTCAAGTCCACCGAATAGAGCTTTAAGCTTGCTTACTCCTGATTGAGCATTAGAGCCATCCATATCAACCTTGATAGTAACTGAACCATCTGCCATTGTGTACCTCCTTTCTAAAATTAGTAGTCAAATTCATCAGGTAGAGCATACTCTTTTTTGAGTTCCTTCATGTTCTCCTTGTACTTCTTACTGTCTCCCTTTTGGGGCTTGTAAGAGCGTATTTTCAGCACCTCAGCAAATTTAGTATCACTAGGCAGGCCATTGAGTAAAGCGTTGAACTTCTTCCAGTGTAGGCTGTTCTGAGCGTCTATTAGATCAATTCCGTAAGCCTGGAGAAATGATGAGTAAATATACTCAGCGTCGTACTTCAAGCTAAAGAGACGATCTCCTCCCTCAGATTGGCTCCTAGAGCGTATCTTGCTTTTGATTGGGTTCCCTGCCAAATCTAGCACTGGTGCTGTGTCTTTAGCTGGAATAATTCTGATATGCTCCTCAAATATCATCTTAAAGATTGCTGTAGCTTGTTCAGGCGTCAAAGCCTGAGTAAAATCTACACCAGTCAAGATTTGAATAGCCAGGAAAGGCTTGTAAAGTTCCTCAATGTCATCATCATTGATCAGCTCCACCACTTTCAAAACCTTGTTAAAAGCGATATTCATTGGATACACATCATCACCAAGGACTAACTCATCTGTCAATTTCCTTGATAGGTCCAGCATGTCAGTCACCTAGATATTTTTTGAGGGCATCTGTATTGTTGCGTTTTTCCCATTCTGAGATGACTCCAGTGATTGCCTCAAGTAAGTAGGCCATTGTGTCCACTGTAGACTCATTAGAGAATGAGTAAACCTTGTCAAACGCCTCTTTGTCAAACAGCTCTGTCCAAGAGTCTTTGACTAAATCTTGTAACGTTTCAAAGGCCTTACTGTCTTCTGTGTTGGCTAGTTTTTCGCCGTCTTTTTTGAGCTTTTTACCAACTGACTCCATTTTGTGGATGTTTTTGTCATTGGCTACAAATTCAAGCTTGAACTCTCCAAAATCAACAGGGATGACATTGTCACGTTTCTTAATTACTACCATTTGTTTTCTCTCCTACTAATTTTTAAAATCAAAAATAAAAAGGGGAGCCTATTCACTCCCCTAGATCAAATCATCAACCGACTACAGCAGACTGTTTAGGCGCTACATTCCAGCTGATAGTGCACTCAAAGGTCTCATACTCAGACGCATCTCCGCCTCCAATTTTGATACCTGAGACAGTAGCGACTCCGACATATTGAGTTTTGCCATCAGCGTCTACCACTTTAAACCAGACATTACGCTCATCCCCAGTTTTAAAGCGCATAGCTGCAACAATTGCCTGAGCTTCATCCTCTTTGATGTAATCGCCCTCAAAACTGTAACCACTCTTAACAGACGTCACTACAGTTTTTTTGGTACCGTCGCCGTTGTAGTATGCAATGTCATCTGTATCCTCGTCATTTTCAGAATTAGCGGTTTTCACTCCGTCCGCAAGCCATTTCCAGGCGTCATTACCTGGCTCAGTAGCTGGTGCTGTTGGTAACCATGGCGCAAGAAAGTGTTTGCGCTTGGCGTTTTTCATTTTTGGCATTTAGTTTCCTCCATTTGTTTCAAGTTTTGCCGTTACATCTAACATGTAAATATAAAAACCTTGCTCATCACGGTCATTTAGGAATGGCTGTGATACTTCAAGGCCTCTGAATTGATATGAATTGTTTTTGCTAGGTAGTTCTAGGTTGAAATCAGCAAGAGCGTGATTGATAGCCCACAGGATAGAGCTTGTCTTTTGATGATCAAGTGTCTTGATAGCCACCTCAAAGACAAGACTGATGTCTTGTTTGCCGTTCATGTACTCTTTTAAAACCTTACCACCTGGCAAAGGATAAAGGACTAAATCCTCCCTCTCTGATAAGTAATCTAGCTTACAAGCCAGAGGGAGGTTTAGTGTGTTGATGAAATCTCTAAGGACTTCTGAAAAATCATTGTTATTCATGCTTTTACTCCCATTGCTCTTAGACCTGTTTTCTTCCAATCATCAAGATATAACGCTGAGGCTTTCAAGTCCCACCGCTTGCCTGTTCCTGGTGTGGTGTACTTTTTAAAGACAAAGGTCCTAACCTTGTTATAGCTCGATCCGTAGAATTGAGCTCTAGCGTAAGGTCCAGGATATTTAACCCCATCCTTAGTAGCCTGACCGCTACCACTTAAGTCTCCACTCTTTCGAGGGATAAAAGGGGTAAAATCAGTCAACATTTGATTAGCGATAGCTAACTTCCCCTTAGCTAGTGCCTGTGGGGATACTTTTCTCTCTATGCCCTTTAAATCAACCTTGACATATACGCCTGTTCCCATCAGATACACTCCACTTCATAGCAAAATACTTTTTGTTTGTGTGGATAACTGACAGGAACCACAGAGGTCACTCTGTACTCACGTTCTCCGTCGTTGATAATGGCATTTTCAAAGGTCTTGTCTAAGACGATTGGGCAATATTTAGGGTACACAAATAACGTACTAGGCTTGGACTCTTTACGGTTGTTCTTCGTACCTTTCACTTGATACTGTCTGTCAAACCTAACAGTTCTAAGGGTCACTGGGCTCTCAAATACTTCTTTACCCCATCCGTCTTTTTCTCCTGTGGTTTTCTGAATTGTTACAGTATCAATCAATAACCGTTTATCAATGTCTGTCATAACCTACCCCCCTAAAGCCAAATCCTGCCGATGTCAGAGTATTCAAGGCGTCAATCGATAAGTTATACCTAGCACTTTCTAAAGGCTGGCTAGAGGAGTTCTTGTAGGTGATATGAGTACGCCCTAGAACCACAGTAGAGACTGATTGCTTATCATCAGCCGTAGTGATCCCACTAGCGTCCAAATATGCCACCTGGAAAGCCGTAGCCAGTTTGACAGCTTGCTTTCTGTGCTCAATCTCTTTTTCAAAATCTACAAAGCTGTAGAAATTGTTAAGAAAGAGGTTGATAGCAATCTCTGCCCTCTTTAGTAGCTTTTCAAACTCCTCAACCTCCTCAACCTCATCAAAACCAAAGTCCTTAAATTCATCTTTTGTTAAGTAGGTCATGACTTCACCGCCTTAAATTAAATAATCTGGATTTTCAGAAAGTCCTGGAATTACATCTGAAGTTGGTTCTTGAGATGGGACAACTTGCTCGATTTCTTCTAGCCAGTTGGCTCCATATTCCGCAAGTGTCTGTCTATTAATTTCATCCGCTTCAGCAGCTGTCATTTCATACGCATTGTTTGCATCAAACTGCTGCCCTGTTTTTGCCATAAAAAAGTTGGTTTTAGCTTTAAATTTAGCCATTTAGACTACTCCTTTTCTGCTTCTTCTACAACTACCTGAAAACCAATATTACTATTGATTTCTTCTGCTCGTTTTTTAGTGACATCAATTACTGAGCCTTGTTTTACATACTCATCTTTCTCAATGTCCCAAAAATCAGAGATAACTTTAAATTCAGCCATTTAGACTACTCCTTTTCTTAACCAGCTGGGACCAATTTAGCTTTAAGGATACCTACCTTATTTTCGTCAGGAATATACTTACCGTACTTCCCAGCTCCTTGGATTGCTACGCCGTAGAAATCGTCTGCGTCAATAGCACGGACAATTTGCAAACCTACACCAGCGACACCAACGTTGTCAACTACAAACATGATTTGCTCCCCTGCTTGGAAATATTCGTCAGGAGTTTCTTCAAGGACAAAGCCTTTAAACTTGTACATTGTTTGATCATCAATGTTAGCTGATGAGTTCTTAGCCGTTGTGGCAAGTTTTGAGTCAATCAAGAAATCATAGACATCTGACGTAACATAAGCAACCCATGCAATGCTCTTAGAGATTTTGTTATTAACAAATTTCTTGTGAGCTGTAGCAAATGCTTTTGTCACTCCTGCCTCGTCCATTTTGCCATCGATTGTTTCGCTAGCGTTATCAGACAAAGCTTTTGCAAGTAGTTCATTGATGTACTCTGTTTGAGCCAGGCCGTTTTCTTCCAAGCGCTCAGCTACTACCTTGTCAGCTACATCATTAACAGTTACATTGTCAATCCCCTCATGGATTGAGATAGGCGCCTCATAAGGTACAGCCTTGTCAATAGACTTGATTTCTGTACGTGGGCCAAAGCGGTTAGTTGAACCTGTACCAGTTCCAAAAGCTACATTTTCGCCCTTGTCATACTTCTTAACAACGGCTTTTGTAGAGTTGACTTTCAAATGCAACATAGTATCAGAGTCTGAAACTCCATCAAATACCTGAATTTTACCGCCAAATGAACGTAGGAAACGTGATCGGCTTTCTGTGATTTTAGCTAGCAAAGCCATATAGTTTTGTGTGAAAATTTTTGTAGACATGCTACTCTCCTTTTTTATTCATATTTGCTCATGATTTCATCAAAAGCGTCACCCTTTGCGTCTGGACCAGCCGCTGGATTGCCTCCAACTGAAATCTTAGGGTTAGGCTGCTTGTCCTCAGCTTGGAATAGGTAAGGGCTTGACTCTTTGAGTGAGTTGATTGTGTCCTCTAAGACAGGCTTACCGTCTTCTCCTAGCTCAATCTTTTCTAGGTCAATGAATTTCATCAAATCCTCTGAGTTGTGAGCTCCTACATCTTTCAAGGCAAGGGCTACAGCGCTTGTTTTAGTGATCTGAGCAAGATTTGCCTCGCTATCTAGCTTGTACTGCTCAAATTGGGCTTTTAGATCTTCAAGCTGTTGTTTGCTTTCAGCACTAGCTCCCTCTTTGGCCTGTAAATCATTGATAGCTTTGGTCTGTTGCTCAAGCTGTTGTTTTAATGTGTCGTTTTCGGCTTGCAGTTCCGACTTAGCCTGTGTTTTTGCGTTTTCAATACCTGCACCGTACGCTTGCATGATATTGTCAATGACAGCCTTGTCCTCGATACCTGCCTCAACTAACATTTCACGTTTAAGACTCATGTCTTAACTCCTCCTTTTTTACGTCACATGGACAAATTAAGACAGTTTTACGCCATGCTCCAGGGCAAAA
>ERZ773061.400-NODE-400-length-17600-cov-8.138045_pt1 | contig 17600 bp, 16 predicted proteins | sample MGYA00580627_ERZ773061 | MGnify/ENA primary metagenome ERZ773061 (study PRJEB29015, sample SAMEA2738119) | human oral metagenome | biome: human oral; feature: human-associated habitat; material: saliva | place: China | collected 2223 ...
ATGTACACATTCTTGGAAGCACTGATATTATCATTGTTCTTGCATATTTATTTGTATTTGAAAATATTTCAAGGTGATTTGTGCTTGAAGCATCTATTCCAGAAGGAGCTATTAAATCTTTTATATCTTTTATATTTTCTAATAATGGTCCTTTTGACTCTGTGCTTTCCACATTTTTGATTTGTAGAGTATCTAAATTCTTTCTACTCATTAATAGTTTTCCTCCTCATTTGTTATTTAACGCCTGTGATTTTTCTTATTTTAGGTTTTACATCAATTATATCAGAAGTATCCAATTCTGCTTCTCTGATTTCCTTTATTGTTTTTTCATATAAATCTTTACTTAAATCATCTTTATAATCAGCCATTATACTTTCAGCTTTTCTTCTAATTTCTGCAGCTTTAAGTTTTCTTTCTTCTTTTAATTGTTCATCTGCTTTTGTTATACTGTTTGTTGCTAATTTTAAAGCTTCTGTTTCTATTTGCTTTTTCAATTCTTGTTTTCTTGTTTCAAGTACATCTTTAGCTGTTGAATACAATCTATCATATTGTGCATCAAGCGCATTTCTTAATGTATATGTGTCTGATGATTCTCTGTTATATGCAACATATAGTAATTCTGCTAATTCTTCTGAATTCAAAACTTTTCCTGTAATTTCAGATGATGTTAATGCATTTAAAATTGTTTGTGTTCTTGTAAATAATTCTGAAAATACTAAATCGTTTAATTCTAAATCTGAATATTTTTTAGTATCTCCAATTTCATTTGCATAATATGAAACTACGATATATGTTTTTTGTTGTAGCATGTATTGGCTATCGTTTATTTTGTTAGTATATTCTTCAATTGATTCACTATATTCAACAATATTTATTTTTCTTTTTCTATCGAACATTAATTTATTTAGTAATTCTTCATTTCCCTTTTGTCTTGCCAATTGGATCTGTGCATCAATTTTACTAATTTCATCAAGCATTGCTTCTGTTCTTCTTGAATATGAACTAAGCAAATTACTCATATCTAATTTTCTCGTTTGAACATATAATTGTATTGGTGTTCTTATTGTATTTAAAAATGCTATAAATCCTAATTCTACTGCTGATTTTTCATCGTTTGATAACAAGTCATAGTTAATACCTTTACATTCAATAACCATTACAAATTGTTCTCTATTTTTTCTGATAATCATGTTATCTGTTATTGAATCAAATTCCATAAATTGATATATAGAATCGATTTCTTTTCCGTCTCTTGTTATTAAATTAGTCTTTTTTACTTGATTATTAGTTTGTCCTCCAATAATTTTAGAAGAATTTTCAGCGTTTCTTTCATTTTCCTTTATTCTCATTCTAATTATGATGAATACTACTAGTAATGATAATAATCCCATTACTCCAATGATTCCTATCATAATTAAATTTAACATTTCTATTTGGCTAAGTGAGTTCACTATTTCTTACCTCCTTGGTTAACATTAGTTTTCATCCCTAGGATATTTTCAAAATTAATTGTTGTGTTAGTCGTATATGTTGGTTCTTTTCTAGGTATTGCATATGAATAGACTTTTCTACTTTTTCTGAATTTTATATATTTTATTATAATTTCATCAACAGTATCTCCTGCTAAATATCTACCTACTTTTCCAGTTGTTGATGGGAATTTTACTGTTGCAACAAGATACCCTAATACTGCCATCAGTGCTATTAATATCATTCCTATTGTTTTTTGTCCTAGTATTGATAGTATTACATATATTGGAGTTCCTAATAGTGCTCCTATTGCTGTGTATATTAATGATTTTGTTGTAAATATTAATAATATTCTACCTTCACCTTTTAACTTATTGTTTGGTATTGCATAACTTCCCATTGCTTTCTCCTTTGTTTATCTTATATAGAGTCTCCTATTGAAACTATCATTTTTGTTATTCCAACTGCTGAAACTAATAATACTATCGCAATTACATAGTATATTAATCTTTCTTTAACCTTTGCTTTTTCATCTGCTCCACTCATCATATATTTAAATCCTAAATACATACCTACTCCAACAGCTACTCCTAATCCAATAACTAAAAGTAATTGTCCTATTCCTCCCAAGTCTTTGGCAATTACACCTGTGTCAACTGCTGCTCCTGCTTTTCCTTGCTCAATAAATGACTTTGCACTACTAAATATTCCTGGTACTGATGTGCCTGCATAAACTGGTTTATTATTAATACAGAAAATAGCACATATTATTGCTATTGCTGTTATGAATTTCACTATTTTTTTATTATTAAGCATAATTTCCCCTTGATTATAAATATTTATTATATTATAACAATTTATATTTTATTTATCAATTAAAACAAGAAAAAAATAAGCCTTTTTTTCTTATTTTTCGGCTTATTTTGATATTCTATTTAATTATTGTTGTAGATACTGTTATTATTGTTTGTATTATTGTATTTATTCCAAAAATTATTACTCCTCCAACTACAATAGCAATTAATTGTTTCTTTATTTCAGCCTTTCCCTCCGGGGCTGCTTGCATAAAAGCAACACCTTTCATTGTCAAAAGAATTATTGCGGCTGTTACTATTAAAACAGTTACTACCCCAAGTACTTTATTTATTGCAGTAGTTGCTTCTGAACTTGCACTTACATTGTTAATTTCTTTTCCCAACGCATCTAAATTTAAATCTGATGAACCTCCTGTACCTGTTCCTTTTTTAGCGATTTTATATATAGATGATTGAGATTTCGTTGGTATGAATTTTTCAATCTCTTCATCCTTTGCTTTTATTGTTGTATTATTCAATACGATTATAATCATTATTATAAATATAATATGTATGATTTTTTTCATAAATATTCTCCTCACTATATTCACATTATAGTAATTATACTAGATATTATTATCATATTTCAACATAATTAACAATAAAGCAAAAAAATAAACCCCGATTTTAAAAACCGAGGCTTTTTTATTATTTTCCATTTGTTATTGCTGAACTTGACATGTTTGCAATAATTCCTAATAAAGTTCCTGCTGCAAATACGATTATTGCTCCAATTACATATTGGATAGCTGATTTCTTAATTTGTGCTTTTCCTTCTGGTGACGCTGTTATAAATTGAACACCTAAAATTATTAACATGATTATTGCCGCTGCGTAGCAAATTACTTGAACAATTCCAATTACATTACTAATAATTCCTGTTATTTGGTTTGCTGCAGTTGTATTGCCTTTTAATGTATCAAGTACGCCTGATGCTCCTTCTGCAAATACTGCTGACATCATTGTTGCAATCATGGCGATAATAGTTAATACCGTAACAATTTTCATAATTTTATTCATTGTAGCTTTTTTCATTAAAAATCTCCTCCTACTAGATTGTATCTATAATTTTATTATAAACAAATCATTGAGTTTTGTCAATTATTTATTTAATAATTTATGTGTTTTATTATTTTATATTTGATATATTTAAATTTTATAAAAATGGAGGAGTATTAACTCCTCCTAAGTTAGCGAGACAAATAATAATTTACACAAAATCAAACAAAATATTAATATTTACTCAATTTTTAATATCTACTTAATTTATTAACATTAAAAAGTCTTTTTTGTGATATTATTTACTGGTTATTATTGATATAGTTGAATTTTCTTCTTTAAAAATTTCTTTTTGATATCTTAGAACTTCTTCAAAAGTTATATCTTCTAATTCTGTTATGTAGTCAAAGCCGTTATATCCTTTTATTGCTGATTGTAGAAATAGTCGGCCTATATCTTCTACATCATTAAATTCTTTTACTAATTCACCATATACTCTTTTTTTGCTGCGCTCGAATTGTTCCTCAGTAATTTTAGAGTTTACTATGGCTTTAATGATTTTGTTTGCGATTTCGTTTGGATTCTTAGTTTCTCCAGCAATTAGAACGTGTGAATAATTGGTTGAAAATTCATTTTCAATTTCGAGTTCTGACATTATATCTCCATTGTTATATAGCTCTTGATATAATTCTGAGCATTTGCCTATTATTGAATTTAATATAATATCTGATGCTATGGCCATTTTTAGTTTATTGTCTTTGCAATTATTTTTAAATCCTATCATGAATAATGGCATGTTTACATCCATTTTTTCTTCTTTTATTTTTCTATATATTGTTTCTGGTTCTTCTGGGTATATTCTTGTAATTGATGTTATTTTTTCTTTTTGAATTAACCTTTTCTTTATTTCGTTTATGATTTCTTCTGGATTAAAGTCTCCACTTATGCACATTATTGAGTTGGCTGGATTATAGAATGTGTTATAGCATGAGTATAAATTTTCTTTTGTTATATGACTTATTGTCTCAACCGTTCCTGCTGTGTCAATTCTTACTGTATTATTGTGGTACATGTTTTGGACTGCGTTTATATACAATTTCCATGGTGGCATGTCATAGTATTTTCCTATTTCTTGACCTATTATTGGTCTTTCCTTTTCTACATTTGCGTCTGTGTAGTATGGGTGTTGAACATAATCCATTAGTTCATCCAAGCCCTCGTAGAAATTTTCTGTTCCTGAAAATAAATATGCTGTGTGATCATTTGTTGTATACGCATTTGCATCTAGTCCTAATGACATCAATGCCATTAAACTGTCGATACCACTTTCATTTTCAAACATTTTATGCTCTAAATAGTGGGCTATTCCATCAGGAACAATTATTTCTTGGTTTGTTATTGGATCTATGAAATGATTGTCGTTTGATCCTATTTTAAATCCCCAAATTACGTATTTTTTATCTGTTTCATGTTTTGGAATTACCATTATTGTCATTCCATTATCTAATTTCTCAATAAATACTTTTTCTTTTATTAAATTATTTGTTATTTCTTGCATTCTTTTTACCTCATTAATTTCCTAAAAAGTATATTGTGTCAATATTGATTTTTTTTGCTATTTCAACTATATCTTCTTTTGTTATTTTTTCTATGCTTTTACGATATTTTTCAATATCTATTTCTTCATTGTATAATTCTTTGTCAAATGTGTACTCTATCATGTTTTCGCTTGATTCATTTATTAAATTTAATCCTGCATTTATAAATTGTTTTGCGTCTTTTATTTCTTTTTCAGTTATGTTTCCTTCTTGCATGTCTTTCAATTGTTTCTTTATTACTTCTACTGCTTTATTATATTTTGAAACTTCAATTCCTGTTGATATTATAATTGCATTATTTCTTTTTAAATATGTTGATCCTGCTGAGTATGCAAGGCCTTCTTTTTCTCTTACATTTAAGAACAATTTAGAGTTAGCGCCTTTACCTAGTATTGTATTGTATAAGGCAATTATTTCTCTATTTTCATTTGGAGTATTTAGACCTATTACTAATTTTCCTTGTGTTATGTCCATTTGCTCTTTTACTATTTTTTCTTCTAATTGCTCTTTTATTGGAAATTCTTTTGTTATTTTTATTTCTTCTTCATCAATATGATATTCTTGGATGTTTAGATTTTCAACATCCCCTACAATGTATAGATGTTTTTCAGCATTTTTAATCAATTCTTTATATTTTTCATATAGTTTTTCACTTGTTATATTATCAATTTCTTCTATATTTCCAAATTTGTATAATCCATATGGTTCTTCTTTAAACATCTCTTCTAATAGTCTGTTTGTGGCATATGTATCTTTATTATCTTTCCTTGATTCAATAACTTTCTTTAAATTCTCTTTTTCTTGACTTACATAGTCTTCATCAAATTTTCCATTTATTAAATATGGTTTCATTACAATATTTATAAGCATTTCGATAGATGTTTTACTTAAATCTTCATTGTTTGGTAGATAATTATTATTTAATGATTCTATATAAAATTTTAATACTTCGTTATTTCCTACTTTTGCAATTCCTATCCCAAAAGTTGCATCATACATTTCTTCTAATTTCTTACTAATTTCTAGTTGATTATTATATTTTTCGCATCCTCTTTTTAAAACTGTTGGTATTAAAGCATTATATGTTACATTTTCTTTTGTTAATGGAATTGTTAAATATAGTGCATATACATTTGTTTTAAATTTTTTTGTTTCTATTTTTCTTATTTTCACTTATTTTCCTACCTTTATTTTATATAAAAAAGAGGCAATTTTTTACAAAATCACCTCCTTGTTTTTTTAGAATTTTCTTTTTCTAGCTGCTTCAGACTTTTTCTTTCTTTTTACACTTGGTTTTTCATAAGATTCTCTCTTACGTACCTCCTGTAAAATTTCATTTCTTGCACATTGTCTTTTAAGTCTTTTTATTGCATCTTCTATATTTCCGTTAGTTACTCTAATCTCTGCCATATCTCTTTTTCCCCTCCTTCCAGTAATAAAACTTATTGTATGGGAATATATTTCACCTAAATACTTGTCCATTATACCTTATTTTAGAATTGATTGTCAATATGAATAATTAATTTTATATAGCTCTTGCTTTTACTATTAATCTTTTTGTTCCATATTCTTTACAAGTTATTAATGTTACTTCTTTCTTTCCATTTGTTAATTGGCTTGTACATCTTACATCATCTGGATCTACCTTATAGATATCATATACTTTGTATGTAATCGTATTTCCATTAATGTCGGATAATGTAAATGTGTCGCCTATTTTGGCTCCAAGTACTTTACCAAGCATTTTTCCACTAGCGTAATTATGACCTACGATACAGTAATTTCCAACCTGATTTGGTGATGGTCCCCAGTATTTGCATAATGATATTTTTAATAAACTTTCATTTTGCTCTGATAATATTGGATAACTTATACCTAATCTTGGGTATTCTAGTATTGCTTCTGTTTCGTATGTTTGGCCATTTGTGGCTTTTATCTTTTTAGTTTTTTGATTTGTATCCGATACTGTTTTATAAGCTGATGTAGTTAAATCCGGTTTTTCTAATTCAACATGTTCTTCATATTGGTCTGATACATCTTCGTCTGAATTTAATGCTACAACCATTACTTTATCTGTTATCAATGTATCATCTTTTTCTTTTGGTGATGCATCTAGCTGACTTCTAATATCTTGTGATACTAATTCTTCTTCATTTTTTTGTTTTTCTGCAATAAAATAATAAACTAAAAGTGATACTATAACCAATATTGATATTAAAAATATTGTTTGGTATATTCTTTGTTTTCGTTTTAATTCTTTTGTTACATACACTTTAGATGATATTAATATTTGATTCAATAGTTCACTCCTTTCTATTCATTTCTGTTTTTAATTTTAGCATAAATCGGCAATTTTTGCAAATATTTCCAATGATAATTCTTCGCCTCTTGTACTTTCTGAAAGTCCTAATTCTGAAAGTATTTCAAGTAATTTATTTTTTGGAATACTTTGTGATAAGGAATTTGTTATTGTTTTTCTTCTCTTGGTAAAATTTTCTTTTATTAATTTAAATAATAATTCTTCATTTTTCACCTTAATTCTTGGTTCTGGTAATTTTTTAATTCTCACTATTGATGATTCTACTTCTGGCGCTGGAATAAAAGAGTCTTTTGATACATTTGCTACTATTTCTGCATCAGCGTAGTAATTTACAAAATATGTTATTGCTCCTGCCTTTTTATCACCTGGTTTTGCGCATATTCTTTCAGCTACTTCTTTTTGAATTAAGATAGTTATATCTGTTATATTTGCTTTTATTAATTCTGTTACTATTGATGTTGTTATGTAATATGGTAAATTTGCTACGACTTTTGCTTTTGGGGCTAATTTATTTATATCTAATTTAAGTATGTCTTCATTTATTATTTCAATGTTATCATACATTTTGAATCTTTCAGATATAATTTCTACCATGTTTGGATCCAATTCTACTGCTATTACCTTTTTAGCTTTTTGCAATAGTATTGCTGTTAATGTTCCAAGTCCTGGGCCTATTTCTATTATTGTGTCTTCTGTTGTTACTTCATTTGCAATAGTCTCCAATGCTTGTTCATCAAACAAGAAATTTTGCCCTAATTTCTTGTTTGCGTGAACATTGTATTTTTTCATTATAAATTTTGTTTCTTCATAAATATTCATAAATTTTCCTTAATGTTGTGAATTCGATATTTTTTCTTGTAATTTAACTCTTATTACTGTTCCTTCGTCTACTTGCTTTCCAGATGTTATATCTTGTGAAATTATTTCACCTGTGCCTTCTGCTGAAATATTCAAATTTCTTGCAGCTAATTCTGATTTTGCTTGTTGTAATGTTTTACCTTTTAAGTTTGGTACTTCTTTTGATATTCTTGTATTATATTCATTTGTGTATAATTTTACAATTCCGTTTTCCATTAACTTTGTTCCTGATGGTGGTACTTGTTCTTTAACAATTTCATCATCAGAAGCTTTGGTGTCGGGTTGCAATTTTAAATTTTTTAACTGATTTTTTACATCCGATACTTTTTTATTAGTTACATTTGGTACTGTTATATTTGCTGATTGTGTATTTTCTGTTGATATATTTGATGGAATATTTAAGTATGGTAGGATTTCATTTAACATTTGTGCTACCGCTGGTGCGGCAATGTGTCCGCCATAGTGATTTTTAACTTGTGGTTTGTATAGTGTTAATAATACTGTTAATTTAGTATTTTCAACTGGTGCAATCGCTAGGAATGATGATACATATCCTTCTTCTGGATGATTTGGATCTGCCTCTGAAGTTCCTGTTTTTCCTCCTATTTCATATCCTTTTACTTGTGCGTTCTTTCCTCCACCATTTTCTACTACTGAGTGCATAATATCTCGTATTTTATCAGCAGTCTCTTTGGATACTACTTTTCTTACATTATCAACTTTTGTTTCTGTAACTGTTCCAGTATTTGTGTTTTCTATTTGTTTTACTAACCTTGGTGTTACTAATTCGCCATTGTTTGCAAGTGCTGATGCACCTCTTAGCATTTGCATTGGTGTTATTCTAAATCTTTGTCCGAATGACATTGTTGCTAATTCTATTGGCCCTACTTTATTTTCTGCCCAAAAAGTGCTATTTCCTTCACTTGGTAAATCTATTCCTGTACTTTCAAACATTCCAAATGCTTTTAAGTATTTATAAAATTTTCCTGCACCTATTCTTCTGCCTAATTGCATTAATGCTGGGTTACATGAATTTTCTAATGCTTGTCTTAATGTTTCCTTGCCATGTCCTGTTACTGATGTACATCTTATTTTAGTATTTGCTATTTCTTCATAACCAATACAACTGAAGTCTCCTGGTGTATCTGTTTCTGCTAAATTTTCTTCTAAAGCAATTGCTGCAGTTATTGTTTTGAATGTTGATCCTGGTTCATAAGTATCAACTACTGCTCTGTTTCTCCACATTTGATATAATTTATTTGTTTTTTCCTGTGTTGATAATTTATTGTATTCTTCTTGCTTCATCGTAGTTATTGTCATTGGTGTATTTAAGTTATAGTCAGGATATGTGGCCATTGCTAAAATGTCTCCATTTGTCGGATTCATTATTATGACATTTCCACCCTTATCACTTTTACTTTCTTCTACTGCTTGCTTTAAATATTTTTCTGCGATTATTTGAATGTTTGAATCTATTGTTAAATATACATTACTTCCGTTTTCTGGTGCTATATATTCTTGGTGATTGTCTGGAATTTCATCCCTTGTTACATCAACTGCTGTTGTTAATCTTCCTTCTTTTCCTCTCAATGTTACATCATATTTGTTTTCAATTCCTTCCAATCCTTGATTATCAGCTCCTACGAATCCAATAACATGTGATGCTAAATTGTTATATGGGTAATATCTTTTTGTGTCTGGGTCGATATTTATTCCTGCTGTATATTTATTTTCTTTTAACCATTTTGTTAATTCATCAATTTTATTTTTCTCTACTTTTGATACTAGAGTCTCTGTTGGTCTATTGCTTTTTAATTTATTTAAAATTGGTTCTTTTTCGACACTGAATAATTCTACTATTTTGTCTGCAATTTTTGATATTTTTTCATTTGTTGCTTCTTGATCAAGTACTCCATGTTTCTTTATTTTTAAATATGCTGGATTTACTGTAATAGTGTCTACATCTGCACTTAATGCTAGTGTTTTTCCATTTCTATCAAATATTGTTCCTCTTTTTGCTGTTAAAATTTTATTTTGTGTTGATTGTAAATATGCTTTTTCCTTTAATTTTTTTCCATCAACCACATAAAAAAATTCTATATATATAATTCTTGCCACTAATATTGTAAATATGCACAATACTGCAAATACTATAAATCTCAGTCTGGCTGTTGAAGATTTTATATTTTCATTGTTTGATACTATCTTTAGTTTATTATTTTTATTTTTTGAAGATATTTTTTTGACCATTATCTTTCCTCATTTTTCTTTTGATTTATTAAATTTTAGCATATTTTAGAGCTTAAAATCAACATAATTTTCATTGAGGTTTGTGAATTTTGATTGTTCTAATTTATAAACTTTTAGGCATCAAAAAAGCACTAGCTTTTGCTAATGCTCCTTTTATTAATTTTGATCAAAAACTTGATTAAATTCTTCTTCTGTTATTTTTTCTTTTTCTATTAATACTGTTGCAACTGCATCAAGTTTATCCATATTTTGTTCTAACAATTCTTTCGCTCTTTGATATGATTTTGAAATCATTTTCTTGATTTCTTCATCAATTATTGCTGCTGTTTCTTCAGAATATGTTTTTTCCTGTGCTAAATCTCTACCTAAGAATACTTCTTGTGATTCTGAACCATATGTTACTGTTCCTAATCTTTCATTCATTCCATATTTAGTTATCATTGATTTTGCAATTGCTGTTGCTCTTTCAATATCATTGCTTGCACCTGTTGAGATATCTTTTATTACTATCTCTTCAGCTACTCTACCACCTAATAGTGAGATTATTTGTTCTTCCATTTCTGTTTTTGAGATAAATGATTTATCTTCTGATGGTCTATACATTGTATAACCACCTGCCATTCCTCTTGGAATGATTGATATTTCATGTACTGGATCTTGAGTTGGTAAAAACTTACTTACTACTGCATGTCCTGCTTCGTGGTATGCTACTAATCTTTTTTCTTTATCTGATCTTACTCTTGTTCTCTTTTCAGGTCCCATTGTTACTTTTACCATGGCATCTTCAATATCTTTTTGTTCAATTGCTGTATGGTCCTGTCTTGCAGCTAGTAATGCTGCTTCGTTTAATAAGTTTTCTAAATCTGCTCCCACAAATCCTGATGTGTTTTTTGCAATTAATTTCATATCAACATCTTCTGCAAATGTCTTCTTTTTGCTGTGTACTGCTAATATTTGTTCTCTTGCTTTTACATCTGGTGGTGGTACTACTATTTGTCTATCAAATCTACCCGGTCTTAATAAGGCTTTATCTAATACATCAGGTCTGTTTGTTGCTGCTAGTACGATTACACCTTCATTTGCTGAGAATCCATCCATTTCAACTAACATTTGGTTTAATGTTTGTTCTCTTTCATCATGTCCTCCGCCAATTCCGGCTCCTCTTTGACGTCCTACTGCATCAATTTCGTCTATAAATATTATACATGGTGCATTTCTTTTTGCTTCTTGGAATAAATCTCTAACCCTTGATGCACCTACACCAACGTACATTTCCACGAAGTCTGAACCACTTATAAAAAAGAATGGTACTCCAGCTTCTCCTGCTACTGCTTTTGCTAATAAAGTTTTACCTGTTCCTGGTTGTCCTACTAATAATACACCTTTTGGGATTCTTGCTCCCATATCTGTGAATTTTTTAGGATTTTTTAAGAATTCTACTACTTCTTCTAATTCTTCTTTTTCTTCGTCAATTCCTGCTACATCTTTGAATGTTAATTTTGTTTTATCTTCTTGATTTATCATTCTTGCTTTACTTTTTCCAAATGATACTTGGCCACCTTGGCCTCCTCCTTGGCGCATTGTTGTGAATGACATTAACATTGTCCATAACAAGAATATTAAAACTATTGAAGATATTGGTAATATCCAATTTGATATTGTTTCTAGGAATGGTTGATTGTCTGTACTAACTTTTACTGCTCCTTCTTGCATTGATTCATTTAAATTTGTCATTAAATTTTCAATATCTGAAATGTTTACTCTTTTTACAGTTTCATCATTCTTTAATTTTACTCTTGCTGTTTCTTTATCATAAGATATTGCAACATCTGTTACTTCTTTATTTTTTATTTTTGCTATTAAATCTGCATAAGTAATTCTATTACTTGTTGGATTTGATACAGCTGGTACCAAAAATGCAACTAGTACTATAATTACTAACCATAATAAACCAGTTTTTACTTTACTCATGATTTTCTCCTTTGTTTTATCTATTTAAAAATCTAGCATATTAATTTTGCTATTGCAATAGTTTTTTACAAAGTTTTTTCTTTGAAAGCATTGATAATATTGACTTTTTCTTACGGATTTAATGCACTAAGTTGATAAAAATTTTTTTATTTTTTATTAAAATTTCTATTTTTTTATTTATTTTTATTGTTTTATTTCCAACATTTCTTTCAATCATTTTTATAACATCATCAATATTTACTTTTGATACATTATTTTGAGATTCAGAAAGTGCTGAAATAGCTTTATTTATCAATCTTTTTTGAATTGCTATATCTTCTTTTCTGATTTCTTTTAAATCGAATTCAATGTGATTTTTATTTATATGTGCAAGTTTTCTGTATTGATTTTGTGCCTGTTTTTCTATATACGAATTCTCTTCTTTTATTATTTCCGTTGTCCTTTGGAGTGTTTTAATTAAATTTGGATTTATTTTTTCTAGCTCAGGAATGATTAAATTTCTAACCTTATTTCTTGTGTATATATTTTCTTTGTTTGTTGAATCAATTCTAGGATTTAATTGATGTTTCTTACAGTATTCTTCAATTTCTTTTCTTTGACAATTAATTAATGGCTTTATGAATTTATTATATTCAATCGGCTGTATTCCTTCTAGCCCATACATTCCAGTCCCTCTTATCAAATTCAATAAAACTGTTTCTGCATTATCATTCATGTTATGCGCTATTGCAATTTTAGTAGCTTGTTCTTTCTCCATTATTTCGTCAAAAAATTGATATCTTATTTCCCTACCAGTTTCTTCTGTTCCTCTTTTGTTTTCATGTGCAATTTTTTCTACTTCAATTCTCTTTGCATAGAATGCTATGTTGTTTTTCTTACAATAGCTTTCCACATATTGTTCATCTTCTGTGGAATCTTTACGGATTAAGTGATTTATGTGTGCAACTACTATCTTTTTAATTTTTAATTGTTCTTGATATTTTTTTAAGCATTCTAAAAGAGTAATAGAATCGGGGCCACCTGATACCCCGACAACTATTACTTCATTTTCATCTATTAAATTATTATTTTTAATTGTATTTAAAAATTTTTCTTCTAATATATCTAATCTTTTAGCCATATCTCTTTTCCATACTAGCAAATTTTGTGTATTTAGGCATCCATAATAATTCTCTTTTGCCTAATGGACCACTTCTGTTTTTTGCAACTATAATTTCTGCAATATTTGTTGGTGGTGCTTCATCTTTACGGTAATAATCGTCCCTATATATGAACATTACTATATCTGCATCTTGCTCTATTGAACCAGATTCACGAAGATCTTGTAGCATTGGACGATGATTCTCTCTTGCTTCTAGTGCACGTGATAATTGTGATAGTGCAATTATTGGAACATCTACTTCTTTTGCTATAATCTTTAATGATCTACTTATTTCTGCAATTTCTTGTTCACGACTATTTGTTCTAGTATTTCCTTGTATTAATTGTAAATAGTCAATTACTATTAGTCCAATGTTCTTTTCTAATTTTAATTTTCTACATTTTGCTCTAATTTCTCCAACTGTAATACCTGGTGTATCGTCTATAAATATCCCTGCTGATTCTGCGATTTCACCTGATGCTACAGCTATCTTTTGCCAATCTTTATCTTGTAAATTTCCATTCTCAAAATCCCTACTATCAACCATTGCTTGTGAACATAGAATTCTGTGTGCACATTGCTCTTTTGACATTTCTAACGAGAATATTACAGCTGGTACTCTTGCTCTTAATGCTACATTTGTTGCTATATTTAACGCAAACGCTGATTTTCCCATGGCTGGTCTGGCTGCTAATAGTATTAACTCTGTTTTCTTTAATCCTGATAACAATTCATCTAAATCAGGATATCCTGTTGATGTTCCTCTTATTTTTGCGTCATTTGCTGATAATTTACTGATTTCTTCTAATGAACTACTTAGAATTTTTGAAATTTCTTCATAGCCTTTTTGGCTTTTTCTTTGTAGCATATCAAACATTTTTGATTGTGCTGACTCAATTATATTTGTTGAATCTTCTGTTTGACTATATCCCAAATCTAATAAATTATTGGCATCTTTTATTAATGATCTTAATAATGATTTTTCTTCAACTATTTTAATGTATTTTTCAACATTTGCAGTTGTTGGTACTTTTTCTGGTAATTCTGCCAAATATTGAAGCCCACCAATTGCTTCTAGTTTAGCCATTGTTGTAAGTTCATCTTTAACAGTGATAATGTCTACGGCTCCGCCTTTAGCATAAATGTTTGAGATTGATTTGAATATTGTTTTATTATCATCTCTGTAAAAATCTTCTGGTCTTAATACTTCAATGGCTGAAACTATTGCTTCTTTGTCTGTAAGCATTGAACCTAGTACGGCTTGCTCTGCTTCAATATCATGTGGTGGTATTTTACCTAATTCCATTTATGCCTCCTATTTTTCTGGAATTACATTTACCTTTACTTTTCCGATAACACCTTCGAATAATTTTATATCGACTGTAGTAATTCCTACTGTTTTAATTGTTTCTTTTAATTCAATTTTCTTTTTATCGATATTAATTGAATATTTATCTTTAAGTACATCTGAAATTTCTTTTGAAGTTACACCACCAAAGATTTTCCCATTTTCTCCTGATTTAACTTTTATGTCCAATCTTATTTTTTCTAGCTTTTCTTTAATTTGTTCTGCTTCTTTTTTATCTTCTTGTCTTTTAAAATCTCTTGAATCCTGTTTTGATTTTAATAATGCAAGATTTGCTGTTGATGCTTGTACGCCTAGTTTTTTAGGAATTAAAAAATTTCTTGCATAACCATCATTAACCTCTAATATTTGATCTTTTTTTCCTACGCCTTTAACGTCTTGAGTTAAAATTACTTTCATTTTCAATTCCTCCTATTTTATTAATTTTCTATCATATATTCATCTATTGCATGTTTTAATTTTTCTAAAGCTTCTTCCATTGTTATATCATAAAGTTGTGCACCAGCCAATGTTATATGACCTCCACCACCTAATTTTTCTAAAATCAATTGTACATTTATATCTCCTATTGATCTTCCACTGATATATATTATATCATCTGTTTTTCCTAATACAAATGATGCGCTAATTCCGCTTATAGTTAATAATTCATCTGCAGCTTTTGCTATTACAATTGTCGTATTTAGTTCATCTTCATCATATGTTGATATTGCTATTGATTCTTTAACTATTTCAGCTTTTGAAATTATATTTGATATTGTTTGATATGTTTTTAAATCATCTTGAAACCATTTTTTAACTTTTATTATATCAACACCGCATTTACGTAAGTATGCAGCTGCTTCAAAAGTTCTTACACCTGTCTTAAATGTAAATTCTTTTGTATCCAGCATGATACCTGCATATAGTGCTTCAATTTCAATTGGTGTTAATTTTATTTTAATTGGAGAATATTGTATTATTTCTGTTACTAACTCAGAAGCTGATGATGCGTATACTTCGTGGAAACTTAATACTGTGTCTTTAATGTAATCTGTGCTTTTTCTATGATGATCTATTTCTACAATTTTGCTTGCATTTTCTAATACTTTTACAGATTCCACATAGTTTACCTTGTTTGTATCTACAATGACTAATAAAGTATTCTCCGTCATTTTCTCTAATGCAGTTTCACCATTTATTACACATCCAATATATTCTTTATCATTTTCTATTGTTTCTAAGAAACTTAATATTCCAACTGCTTTTGAATCAACTATTATATTTGCTTCTTTATTTAAAGTTTTTGTTAATCTATATATTCCAAGTGCTGAACCTATTGCATCCATGTCACTATTAGTATGTCCCATTATTAAGACACGATCTGATTCTTCTATTAATTTAACTAAAGCTGAAGCTACTGTTCTAGCCTTAACCTTGGTTCTTTTTTCAACTTTTTCGGTTCTACCACCAAAGAATTCATATTTTTGATTTTGTTTTATTATTGCTTGATCGCCACCTCTACCCAATGCAATTTCTTGTACGGCTTGGGCAGACCTATATTTTTCATCAAGTGTCTCACCATCTTTTGAAAATGAAATACTCAATGTGGCTTGTATCCCATCCAATATCGGTAATTCCTTAATTTGCTGTAAAATGTTTATTTTATCTTTTTTTGCATTTTCTAAATTTTTGTTATCAATGACTACATAGAATTTATCACGTTCCACTTTTACAACCAATGCTGAATAGTTTAATGCCCATTCATAAATACATTGTTCTATTTTAGCAATTACTTGTGATTTTATTTCTCCTGATAACCTTTGATTTATTTCATCATAATTATCTATTGAAATCATTCCTATGTTTATTTCTGTTTCTTCTTCTTTCTCTTGAAGCTTCTTTATCTCTGTTTGATCTATAAAATATAATATAAATGTGTAATCATTATTTTCATCTTTGTTTGTTTTAATATAAGTTCCTAATATTTTATAAGTTCTTCTATTTATATCAAACTCTATTTCTATTTTGCCTTTTTGTTTTTTCTCCATAGAGTTTTTCTTTGATACCGCTATTTGCTTAATGTTACTTAACAATGCCATCAATTCTAAATTATCTTTATTTAAATCTTTAAATTCATTATTGAACTTTTCACTTCTCCAAATTATATTTCCATTTGCTTCGATAATGATTAACGGAAATGGTGAATTTATTAACGTTGTCTTTGCGGTCTTATTAACATTTAAAGTCAAATCTTTTAACTGCTCTGATAATTCTGATTTTCTTCTTTTATTATTTATAATTGTTGCAGCTATTAAAATTATATATAGTACTGCTAATATGATGAATGCTATTGGTTCCAATCTATATCTCCTTTTATACGTTTTTATTATACTACGCAATGCTATTTCTGTCAATTGTTTCAAGGGCTCAAGGTTGTTTTTATCGCTCTCTATTTATTCAAAAAAAGAAATGTTTTGGCAGGGCCTCAACATCTCTTTTTTTCTTATATATTATTCTTCTACTGTTTCTGTTTTGCTTGGATCTTTCATTCTTTCATTATACATTTTTTCTAATTTTTGAACGTATTCTGGATCATCCATTGTTTCCTCAGTATTTATATATGTTTCTTGGTATTTATCCATACCTGTTCCAGCTGGGATTAACTTACCAATGATAACATTTTCTTTTAATCCTATTAAGTAATCTGACTTACCTTTGATTGCTGCATCTGTTAACACTCTTGTTGTTTCTTGGAATGATGCTGCTGATAAGAAGCTGTCTGTTGCAAGTG
>ERZ773061.406-NODE-406-length-17435-cov-13.649079_pt1 | contig 17435 bp, 14 predicted proteins | sample MGYA00580627_ERZ773061 | MGnify/ENA primary metagenome ERZ773061 (study PRJEB29015, sample SAMEA2738119) | human oral metagenome | biome: human oral; feature: human-associated habitat; material: saliva | place: China | collected 2223 ...
ATGTATGCCTCGTATTATCCGTTGCAGTTGTTGGCTAATACGAAGGTGAGCATTTACGAGACTGCGGATACGGTGTCGTATGACTGGACCGCTGAGGATGGTTTGTCTGCGAAGGATAATCGTCCTGTGTGGCAGGGTTGGGCTAACGTGACCCCCAATGTGGATTGGCGTGCTCGTAATCGTGAGTGGGCCGGTGAAGTGACGGGTGTCCACGCTTACCGTGTGCAGTTGTTGCATATCGATAAGAATGAGCTTGTGCCACAGGACTTGTGGGGTGAGCCTTCTCAGCGTGTGTCGTTTGCTGAGGGTATGCGCGTCCAGATTGATGAGATGGCGACAGATACGCGGATTGAGGGCTTGAAGCTGGTTGTCCGCAATGCTCAGATTGACACGTTGAACTGGCAGGTGACGCTGTTGTGTGATGTGGAGACGGGGGACACTAATGGCTAGGACGAGGAAAACAGTCAAGTTTGATGGGCGTGTCGCTGGCATTAAGGTAACTGTCGATTCTGACCGTTATGGTGCTGCTGCTAAGGCGAAGAAGAAGATCATCGACGCTGCGTGGAAGAAGGTTGACGTTGCGGCTAAGGCTGCGGCTGTCGCTTCTACTGAGTATGGTCGTGCTTTGATTGCGACAGACCCGCGTCGTGTTGATACTGGCTATATGCGTGATGCTTTCCGTGTTGATGCGTCTAAGGGCGGCAAGGTTGTCGAGATCGGTTGGCATCGGTGGGATAAGCCTAAGCCGTATTACTCATGGCAGGAGAACGGTACGTATAGCCAGCGTACGACAGGCTATCTTCGTTCTGGTTTGCGGGGCAAGCCTACTGGCGGCGATAAGGGGAAGGGTATTACCCCGGCTAAGTATTTGCCTCGTGTGACGGCAGTCTTCCGTGAAGAGTTCTACGGGAGGCTGAAGTGAAAGATCGTACATTAGAGTTTGACGAGGCTTGCTTGGCTTTGTTGCGCACGATCAAAGGTATTGAAGTTTTTGATTCTTTTGCTCGTGATACGAAGGTGCCTCTCTATATCGTGTATCACGGTGGCGCTGAGATTAACCGTCAGTTGGACGAGTATGTGGCTTTGGCTGGTCACACTCTGGATGTGTACGAGCACCCGTTCACGGTGGATGTGTACGGCGAAGATAAGAAACTTCTCAATCGGCTTGTGTCGGTTGTGAAAGAAAAGCTCATAGGGGCTGTATTGATTGAAGGGTCGAATGGTGTCAACATTGCTGCGTCGGTTGGTACTGATAGCGATTTTGATTCTACCTTGCGTCCTACGGTTTATCAGCGGAGTATGAGTTTTTACGTCAACCTAGATAGGGGTGAGTGAATTGCGCGTGCGCAATGTTTTTACCAATATTGTCTGCGACAAGACTGAAGATGAGCTGGCTGTTCTGCCGGACATGTACGAGCGTGTCGATGACAATACGCCGATTACACAGGCCAAGTGTTGCGGCGAGGATGATACCATTGAAGATGACGATATCGTTTCCCACAAGGAGGAAGACTGATGCCCAAGATGTTGTCGCCGAACACCACCATTTGGTGGGTTCCGGCTGATGCCATTACCAACGTTGCCGACCTGTTTAAGGCCGCTACCTACACAGGTGGTACGGCGAAGGCGGTTGACATCTCTTGCGCTATCGCGGCGGGTATGACGCTCGGTGCGACGGACTCGGACACGGATGACTCGCGTACCATTTGTGATTCTGGTAACGCGAAGACCCCGACCATTGCCAACTATGAGGCTTCGCTGACGTTCTTCCGCGAGGCTATCGCGGCTGGACAGAAGGCTGCTGGCAATACGTCTGTCTACGACAAGGCGTTCCAGCTGTTCAAGCGTGGCACCCTTGATGGTATCAAGGAAGGCTACCTGGTCCAGCGTATCGGTTTCCGACAGGGCACCCCTATCGAGGCTGGTATGGAACTCTCTGCCTTTAAGGTCGTGCCGGACAACCCGAAGGACGAGTTGGGTGACGGCGACAAGCCGATTCAGTTCACCGTTCCGTTCCTGCCCCAGGGCTTCATGGAGTTGAATAAGGCTGTCACTGCCTGATCAACTCTGATAGAATACCCCCGTGCCCCCGAGGTGCGGGGGTATTCCTTTATCTGATTGGAGTAGACATCATGGCTTTTGAGCTGTCTAAGATTATCTCGTCCATCAAGCCTACGGTTAAGGCTATCGACGTGCCCCTGAATACTGAGGATGCGGAGCGTTTCGCTCAGCTGGTCGAACTGGCTAAGACCGCGCAGATCGCTGAGGCACCGCTGTCTCGTTCGATTACCGACACTGCCCCCGGTGTCGAGCTTGAGGAAGAGCTTGAAAAGCTGCGCAAGCAGACGATCACGCTGCGTCTGCGTGCACTGTCGAATAAGGAGCTGTACGTCCTGAAGCGCAAGGTCTGGGAAGACCCATTCTTCTCTACGAAGAACAAGAGTGCTGAGGAAAAGGCTGTCATCGAGATCGAGCGCGAGGACCGTCTGATGGAGTACATCGTTTCTCGTGCCTGTGTTGAAATTACAGATAACGAGACTGGCGAGTCGAAGAACGGTCTGACTGAGGACGAGGCTGCGGAGCTGCGCGGCTATCTGCCTGAGTTCTTGTGGCAGCAGATTTGTGCGACGTGGAATGATGCTCAGGAACTTGGAGCTGTAGTATCCGAGGCGATTTCTGACCCTACGTTTCGTGGGGACGGAGCTGAGCAAGCCGGAGAACCAGTGGATGCTTCTGCTGCTGAAGACGGCGAGAGCGGAGAGTAAGCCTCCGACACTGTTTACGGGCGCACACGGCATGTTTGCTCGTGTGGTGCCTGTGTGGATTGGTGACGAGCTTGACTCGGAGCCGATAGATCAAACTGAATACACTAACTTGGACCTGGCTTTGGCTGCGGGTTATCAGTATTATCTCGATAGTCTGTGTAACAAGTGTGGTACGCCGCTTTGGTACGGTCGCAGTGAGCATAGTGCAATTGAGTTCCATGTTGAGACATCGACGTGTTATTCGTGTGCTGAGCTTGATCGGCATCGTGAGCACGCGAAGGAAACCAAGCCGGGTGAAAGCACATACACGGTGATGGGTACTGTCGAGTATTCGGACGGTACGAAAGAGCCGTTGCCTTCACCTCTTGAAGCGCTTGAGCAAGTTAGATAGGAAAAGTCCCTGGTATCATTGAAGTGGTATCAGGGACTTTTCTTTTTAGGAGTTAAGGTGGCAGACGAGTCAATCAAGATCGACATTGACGTTAACGCTGCTGGGGCAGATAAAGCAGCACAGAGCATTGGTGCTCTGGAAAAGCAGATTGGTTCGCTTCAGAGTGCTGTCGCTTCTCTGAAGGCACCTTCTGGTCGTGGCGGTACTGTTCTTGATTCTTTGCAGCTTGACAGCTCGAAGGTCAAGAACATGCGCGATTCTGCGTCTGCGCTGAAGTCGGTTGCGGATGCGCTTGGCTCGTTGAATAAGGCTGCTGGGGACGCTAGTAAGGCTGATTTGTCGGCGGGTGTCGATAAGGCTGTTTCGGCGTATCGACAGTTCATCCGTGAGACTCGCACGATGAACAACCTGAGTAAGGACCATATCGCTAAGCTGAAGGATACTGCCTCGGCTATGCGTGAGGTGGCTTCTGCGTCTAATGCTATGGCTGAGGCTGAGAATAAGGCGAAGAAGGCTCAGGCTCAACTGAATCAGTCGCAGGCGCGTAAGACTGAGGCACAGGCTGAGAAGTTGCGTGCGCAGGCTTCTGTGAAGCGTGAGGATAACGCTATCCCGTTGCAGCAGCAGAAGGGCCGTGACGAGCGGAACCTTGTGCGGGCGAAAGGCAATGAGGCTGCGCGTCTTGCTGAGATTCAGTCTGCGTCTCGTCTTGCTGAGGTTGAGGCGCGCATGGCTGCTTCGACAGTCGCGGCTGAGGCTAAGCGTGAGGCTGCTGTTGCTAGTGCGTCTGCGCGTATTGGTGCTGCCCGTGAGGCTGAAGCTGCTCGCACTGAGCGTGCGCGTATTCGTGAGGAAGAGCTGACTAAGCGTACTGCTATTCGTTCTGATGCGAGTACTGCTCGTGCTAATGCTCGTATGAGCGAGCACGCTATTGAGAACGCTCGTTACGCTGCGCGTGACATGGCCGTGTATTACGGCGCTATCACGGCTGGCATTGGTCGTGTGGTGTCGTCTGCTGCTCAGGCTGGTATTGCGCAGGAGCGCGCATTTGCTGATGTGGAGCGTACCGCTCAAGGTACGACACAGAGCTTGAATGAGCTGCGCAAGTCTTACACCGAGCTTTCTACGACGACTACTACATCGTTTGCTGATCTGTCGAAGATTGGCACACTTGGTGCGCAGATGAACATTCCGACTAACCAGCTTAAGGACTTCACGAAGGCTGTTGCTGAGTTCTCTACAGTGACCGGCATGGAGGTTGAGTCTGCCACTACTGCGTTTGGTCGTTTCGGTCAGATGATGGGTGGCTTGCAGGAGTCCGCCAAGGGTAAGGGCGACGGTTACGCGGTCCTGGCTAACCAGATTGCTGATCTTGGTGCGAAGTCGGTTGCGACTGAGCCTGAGATCGCTAACATGGCCGTGTCGATTGCAGCCCAGGGTAAGTCTGCTGGCTTCACTCAGAATGAGATTCTTGCCCTGTCGTCTACCTTGTCGTCGCTCGCTATTCCGAAAGAATGGGCGCGCGGCTCGCTTCAGCGTATCTTTAACTCGATCAATGCGGCGGCTGCTGATGGTGGCGAGAAGATGCACACCTACGCTCAGGCTGTCGGCGTGACTGATGCTGAGTTCCAGAAGCTGTGGCGTGACGACCCGAACAAGGTGTTCCAGGGCATCCTGCAAAACCTCGCGGGTATCAGCGACAAGGTTGAGAAGGCTCAGGCGATTAAGGACTTGGGCTTCAAGAACGTGCGTGACGTTGAATTGCTGTCTCGTATGTCGAACAGTGTCGGCCTGTATGTCGAACAGCTGAAGGAGGCCGAGGCGGCTTCTAAAGGTACAACCTTCATTGATGAGTCGATGGGCATCATCATGGACACTATGGCTGCGAAGGTTGAGGCTTTCCAGCACGCCTTGCAGAACGCTGGCGCGGCTATGAACTCTAGCTTCATGGTTCCATTCAAGCTGCTGATTTCTACTGCGACAGGTATCGTTAACGCTTTCGCTAAGTTGCCCGCCCCTATTCAGGCGTTTGTTGGTGCGCTCGCGGCTGTGGCGACAGTGCGTGTTGGGTTGTTGGCTACGAAGGCTGCGGCTGTGTCGATGTCTGCGACGTATTTGCAGATGGGCAACCGTATGCGCCAGGCAACCGGGGATGCGAGTTTGACGTGGGGTACTGTGTGGAAGGCTGTGAACCAGGCTCGAACGGCTACGGTCGCTTATGACAGTACGCTTGCGGCTAACGTGGCTACTGCTAATACTGCGGCTGCTGCTAACCAGCGCCTTGCTGCTGCGGATAACGCTGTGGCTGCGGCTGCTGGTAAGGCTGCGGCTGCTAAGGGTGCTCAGGCTGCTGCGTCTGCGGTTTCTACAGGTGCTTCTGTGGCTGCTGGCGCAGGTCAGGCTGTGGGCGCGCTGTCTAAGCTGTCGTCGGTTGGCTCTGGCCTCATGGCTATGTTTGGTGGCCCGTGGGGTATTGCTATCTCGGCTGGCTTGTCGCTCGTGTCTGTCGGCGCTACGTACTTGGGTGATGCTTTCCAGGAGTCGTCGGCTAAGGCTGACGAGTTTAAGAACGCTGTGGGCGGCTCTTCGGCTATTCTGAACGCTTTGGCTCAGGATACGAAGGAAGTTGGTAACGGCACGCAGACTGGCTTTGTGGAGCTGAACGCCACTATTGAGCAGAATGGTGAAGTCCTTACTGCTAACGGTCAGGCGCTCGGTTACTACGTGGATAAGTCTGGGCAGGTTGTTCAGGCTACTCACGAGCAGGCTGCGGCTATGGGTTACTCTACCTTGAAGATTGGTGAGCATACTCAAGCGTTGATTATGGATGCTGTTCAAGGCTCTGACGCTTTCAAGGGCATGTCGAAGGAAACTAAGCAGGCTCTTGTCGATATGGGCTTCTCGTACCAGAAGTACATTAAGCTCGCGTCCACCTCTGAAGCTCAGGGCGGTGGTCAGGCGGCTGCTGATGCCTATGTGAATGGCTATATTGAGCAGATTAAGGCTCGCAAGGCTGACGCTGTTAACGCTGTTAACCAGACGGTTGTTGACACTGGCGCTATGAATGGTACGGGTGGCGGCAACGCTGCTGCTAACCAGAAGCGTGCTGATGCTGCAAAGCCGTACAACCAGCAGATCGAGGCTCTGGAAGGCTTGAAGTCGAAGACTGAGGGTGTCGGTGGCGCTATGCGTGATGCCCTGAATGACGCGATTCTTTTCGGCCAGGGTGTCGAAGAGACGGGCGACGCAGCAGAAGGGGCTGGCCTGAAGATCGGTGACGCTAAGGGCGAGTTCCATAGCATGGCCGAGGCTATTCGCTCTGTCCTTGACGAGATGTTCTCTTCGACAGACGCGGCGGCTGCTCTCGATTCGTCGTTGCAACAGGTGTACGAGTCGATGCAGGAGCACGGCACGTCGATGGACCCGAACAGCCCAGACGGCCAGGCGAACATTGCTGCTATCTCGGACTACTTCGAGAAGATGGGTAATGCTGCTGCGGCTGGTATTGAGGAAATGGGTCTGACTGGTGAAGAGGCATACCAGTACGCCCAGCAGTCGATTCAGGACACCATTGACTTCCTTGCTGCCCAAGGTTTCGACATGAGCCAGTTCCAGCAGCAACGAGACACTATGGCCGCAATTATTGCCCAGCCGTACCAGTCTGGCGAGGTTGACCATAGCGCCACGGATGCGTCGCTTGGTCAGATGGTCGATAACGCGGCTCAGGCTGTGTCGCAGGCTCAAGGTTTCCTTGGCAAGGTGCAGGCTATCTGGAACTCCATCCAGTCGTACATGGGTCTGATTGGTGGCGCGAAGTCGAAGACGGGCAAGGGTTCGTACACTCCGGGACAGAAGTCCAAGATTCGTATGCCAACCTTTGCTAACCGTAACAATGGTGCATCGGCGTTCAGTGCCAACAACTTCAAGGCTAAGCCTTCTCGCTCCGGTGGTGGGGGTGGCGGTGGTGGCCGTTCACCTCGTTCCGGTGGAGGCGGCGGTTCTCATGCCCGTAAGGAGACGAAGACTGCTGCTGAGCTTTTCGAGGACTTCCTTAGCCGCTTGAAGTCTGCGCTCGATAAGGCATTGTCTACGTGGTGGCGTTCTACGACTGCTCAGGACAATTACCGTAAGGGTCTGAACAGCCTGAAGAAGGACGTTGAGGGCACGACGAAGAAGGTTTCTGATCTTCGTAAGGAGAATGAGAAACTTGCGTCGGATATGCGCAAGAACCAGCAGGAACTTCATGACGCTGAGTTCTTCCATGCTGTCGCTGTGAAGTACGGTGACACGGAGCGCGCACAGTCTACCCAGGTTGATATTGACGAGGCTAAGCAAAAGATCAGTGAAGGCCAGTCGAAGATTGCGGACAACGACAAGGAGATCGCAACTCTTCAGGCGGGTCAGTTTGCGCTGAAGGGCTACACGGAGGCGGCTATTGCTAACCGTGAGGCTTTGCGGTCGTTGCAGTCTCAGATGATTGGTTTGATTGAGGCGTATGCTGCCGCTGGTCATTCGACGCAGGAGATTGAGGCGTACACGCAAAGCCTGAAGCGCCAGTTTATTGAACAGGTTACTCAGCTTGGGTTCAACCAGGGTGAAGTGACTGAACTTGCTGGTGCGTTTGATAGCTTGACTTCGACTATTGGTCAGGTTCCTCGTGATGTGAAGGAAAATGTGACGGATAACGGCACTGTCGGCTCGACACAGAGTGCCATTGATTCGTTGCACGCTAACCCAGTTACTGTCCCCGTGCAACCGAGCCAAAGCGTAATCCCTGTGACTATTAAGGCGACCTGGTGGAACAGCCCCAATAGGCTGTTGCCACATAACGGACAGCCAGGACCTTGGAGAGACGGTTACCAGTTCTCTGGTTCCGGTTCTAGTAGACGGTTCTACAAGGGTGGTCTGCTGTCGAGTGCTAACAACATCCCTGGTTTCGCAGGTGGTGGCTTGTTGCCTGGTCGCCCTCCGGCTAACCCGAGTGCTGACAACCTCATGGCTACGGACGGCAGGGGCATGTTCCGTGTCCGTAGCGGCGAGTATGTCATTAGCCAGCCCGCTGTCGATTTCTACGGCAAGAACTTTATGAACGCCTTGAACACGATGCAGGTTCCTGTGTCGGCGGGTGGTGTCTATGCTATGGGTGGTAGCTCTGGTCTTGTTACAATTAACCCAGCACAGTTTAATCAGTTGGTGAAGGCTGTTTCTACGGCTGTCGTCCTTGATGGTCGTGCAATTAGCCAGAGCATCGACAATGGGAATATGAGGACGGGGAATCGTGGTGTCTACTAGGGGTTGTGAAACTCGCGAGGTTTGTTTCGGTGTTGGTAACGATGTTATCGAGTGGTTTCCGGCACCGGATGAGTCACCCGTTTCGACTAATGTTCATTCGGGCGACTCGCAGCGCCTTTTGAATGGGCTTGCCTACATGGGTGGTTCTGTGTATGGTGGTAAGCACTATGAGCTTACGTGGTCATTCTTAAACCGTGAGCAGGCTGATCTGTTCCGCAAGTTGTTCATGAATCGTACGGGTGAATGGGTGTCATATGCTGACCCGTTTGCGTTTAATAACTTGCTGTCTCCCTTGATGGGGTTGCCGTACCTGCATTACCATGTTGGCTCGCCGTTTGCTTTTAATGATTGGGGCAAGCAGGCGCTGTTCCCAACGAAGGCTCTTGATAGCACTACAGGGCACCCGGGTGTGATCTTGAAGCCTAACATGCTGAACATGCATAATAAGTTTTATAGCCGTGATGAGCGCCTTAATGGGCACGAAACGACACTGTCATTAAGCAAGCCTGGTGAGTACACTGAGCGTGTTGTTATCCCTAAAGGTTGGTATGGGACTTTCTTTGCGAAGGGTGATGTGGATGGTAAGCGTCCATTTGAGTGGAGTTTTAACCGTGTTGACAGTGGTGGTTTGCCTACACATGTTCAGACCTCGTTGAAGAACAGGGTTTTCGGTTTTGGCGATGGTATCTGGGAGATTACGATGAAGCCTCTCGAAGAAGGTCATCTTGCGTGGGCTGGCTTGAGGTTGTCGAAATACCCTATGAATAACGAGGACATTACTAACTTTAGACCAACTGAGTATGAGTACTCTTATCCGGCTGGTGGGGGCAATCTTCAGGTTGTCCCTGGTTCAGCTAATTTGGTGACTGTTAATAATTATCGCGGACATTTTACGGCTTCTGTGACGTTGGAGGAGGTTTACTCATGGTGATGCAGGCTATTGGCTTCACTAACAATAAGCTGACTGGCTGGTCTGTCGTTGAAGATGCTGTCTCCCTTGATCGCGATTCTACGACTGGCGGTTTCTCTGAGTATTCTCTTGAGGGTGCTGGGTATGTTGAGGCTTCGGGTGTGATGTTCAAGGAGATCATGCTCAATAGTCCCGTCTTTGGCCGTACTCACGCATTTGTCCGCTCGATTACAAACACTCCTTGGTCGTGGTCGGCTACGCTTAATGACCCATTCTACCGTCTTGACGTGACTGCCAGTGTGTCTCACCTTAAACATGTAACTATTGATAAAGTTGTTGCACATGTGTTTAAGGCGGCTGGTGCTACACCACCAAAGGTGTATATCGCTAAGTCTACGTCGTATGAGCAAAACCCGTTTCTGGCATTAAACAGCGGAACTAATGCTTTTACGTTCATTTTTCCTGGGGGTAAGGGAAATCTGTGGACTATCCTCAAGAGTTTCCTTTCTGCGAATAATTATCAGATTACCTGGATTTATGACACTATTGTCCTTTTTGAGAACCATACTGTACTGACGAGGTTCCAGGGATACACAGCCGATTATTCGCTTCAATGGGCTGTTAGTGAGCCATTCTCACATATTGAGTGTACTTACTACCCTCCTACTCGTAGGTGGCTTACTTCAGATTATCCTTCGGGCCATAAGGAGAACGGTGACCCTCGCGTTGCTGGCGAGGATATCATCTCTACAGTTTATCCTCAGCCATCTGATAACAAGACAGATGTAGAAGTTATCAAGGATGCTGAGGTTATGTCAGTAGAAGCAGGCGAGACGAAAGAGTTTATCCTTGAGATTCAAGGTACTATCGACTACATCTACTCTCAGCCTGAGTGCGTTATGCCATCCAAGATTGTTCCTTGGCTGAATATTCGCTATACTGAGGGTGCCAACGGTGAAGTATTTGCTCGCTCTGTTTACTGTGTCGTTGGTAAGGATAACAAGCCAATCACTCCTGCGCAGTGGCGTGCTGAAGGCGGCTCTCTTAAGGTTGAGAAGGGTGATGAGGCTAATCAGATCAAGGTGACTGTGACTGGCATGTCTAATGAACGTCTCGCACCGTTCCGTATTGCCGAGTCAGACGGGCAGAACGACTACTGCTCCCTGCGTATTCATGGGCACGCTTACTTGTGTGAACAGGAAACAATCACGTTCCACACTGGCTACCCATACAAGACGGAACCGCTAAAGATCGACAGTATGAATATCACGAATAAGACACAGGCATATGATGCGTGTGTCTATGCCGCACAAAAGGCTTTCGGTTATTCCGCTGAGTTGGAGTGGACAGGGAAGACACCCTTGCATGAGGCATATACCAATGTTGTGTATGACTTCGAGCGTGAGCCTGTGTACCTGTCTGATGTCAATGCTTTTACTGGCGCACCGTTGCCTGAGAAGGCTGCTGAGAAGTGGCCTCGTGGTACAACCATGAAGAAGATTATGGACGACTTGTTAGAGTTCACTAAGAATAAGGCAGTCGTCTCTAACCAGCAGGTGTTTGGACGTATTGCTGGTACGACAGCTGTGTATGATGGGTTCACGTGGCACATTCAATCAGCTTCGTATGATGAGTCAAGTGTGAAGGCTTCGTGTGAGGCGCTTACGAGGGTATCGGATGTTGCTACAATATTTGATAGGCCACGAGTGGCCGACTACCCGCTTGAGCGCGGTATGACGCTTCGGGAGCTGACATTGAAGGGAGTAAGCCATAGTGAAGCACAATCTACCCCAGCCGTCGCAGGCATGGGGAAGTAGCATCGACAGGCGGGTTGCATACCTAGAGAACGATGTTACCTTGATGAAAAGCAAGGTCAACAATTCTTATGATGCAGTCAGTGCGTTGACTGCATCACGCGCCGCTAATGGTGTTGCACAGCCGTTCTATGAAGAGAAGATCGTTTACCAGCCAGGTGGACATGACGGAATCGGTGGCTATGAGGACTTGTGGAAAGTGCCACTTGACTGGGGTAACGCCGGTTCATTCATGCAGTTGTCGATCACAGGCTACATGTATATGCCTCTAAGAGACATTAACTTGGATAACTACACACAGCCCCAGGTGTTCATTGGTGTACGAGACAATCAGAACATCGAGCGTAGACTGGTTAGTTATGCGAACACTATTGTAGAGCGTGTGAATAACAGTACTCGGTACGCGCTATCAAGTGGACTGTCGTTCACGATGGTTGTTGACTTCGACAGGTTTCAGTACGGAAGTGCCTTTGTCGGTATCCTAGGTATACAAGGCACCCCGCGTTACATCAACAACCGTGACCAGCGCGCATATTTGTCCGTTCAACTTTCAGGAGTAAGGTACTAACATGGGTCAACTCAATGAACAAGGTATTTGGAATTATAGCGATAATGATATTGTCCAGACATGGCCGGTCTTTATGAACCTTGGGTTCAACTCTGTCTCTGACGTTGTGAAGCAGCTTCAGAAGGGGCGTGTCATTATTGCTAACAATGCGAGTGATTATGACTCTAAGCTGACTGCTATCCGCAAGGCCGGTGGTGGTCAATTTGATGTACTGGTGTACCGTAAGGACACCAAGGAGCTTCTTATCAACGTGAACGGCCAGCTCACTAAGATTTGGGGCGGGGCTGTCGAAACAGATTACGTGAACGAAAATGCGACATTTTCAACCTATAAGCGCTATACTGCTGATGGGGCCACTGCACGTGTTAGCCGTAATGTTCGCTTGCCGAAGGCCGGACTCTGGCTGATCTCAGGTCAGATCACGATCACTAACGACGTTGACGCTAACGGAGCTTACATCGACGTTTTTATGACGGTCGATGGCAAGGAACACAACGTAGGGGTGTTCAACACCTACAACCACAACAGGAACGTCATGTTCGTTCACATGGGACCAATTGCAAAGTACGTTGATACCCCTGGCAAGGAAGTGTCCGTATCGGCGCGGATTTCTGTAAACCAGAACGTGAACATCGGCTGGGGTGGTCTTACTATCCAGGCGACAAAGATCGGTTAGTGTGGTAGACTAGAGCACGACAGTTAACCACCTCGTGCGGGTGCTGCGACTGTTGGGTGTGGCACAGAAAACCCCTCTGCTAGTTCTCCTTTCCTAGCAGAGGGGTTTTCGCTATCTCGGCCACCCGTTGTCGAGTGTCCACTTGTGCTTCAGTTCGTGAACCAGGTAGTACACGAGGTGCCGGAAGGCATCACGGACATCGTTAGCGTCCTTGTAGCTCACATCTTTCCCTGTGAGCCACCACCCCAGGTTCTTCAGTGTCGCATCCTTGACCAGCCCCTTGGCCTGTGCCGGTGTCTGGTAGTGAATGTCATCGACAAACCAGTCAAGGATTGCGTTGACCTTCACGGGGGTAAGGTCTGCTGTGAACTTGTTGCTGGGTCTCAGGTCGAACTGCTCAGCCACGACAACGGCTTGAGGGTACTCGTCAAGGTAGTGTTTGATGAGTTCTGCCGTTTCGGTGTGTGTCGAGCAGATGAACTGGTCGAAGTGTAGAATCTCCACCTCTTCTTCGACACGTGCCACAACGAGGCCGGTGTTCACGCCGGGGTCAATCGCTATTACTGTCGTCGTCATTATCTTCCTCCATCCAGTTTTCGGTGATGACTGCATATCCTGTGCCCATGAGCCTGTTTCGGCCTGTCGGTGAGAGGCCACCGAAAATACCAGAGCGGAACTTCTTGCCGTCGGTTGGTGTTTCTTCGGCTATCAGACAGTCTTGAAGGCATTGTTCCTTGATGGGGCACTTACTACAGAAAGCCCTTACGACTGTTTCGTAGAGTGTCGGGTCGTAGAACCAATCGGTTGGTGCTCCGCTACAGGGTGCCTGATCGTAGTCTGTCACACTTCCTCCCAGTTGTTGCCAACTTCTGCTTCTGCCACAAATGGCACGCGGTTAAAAACAAGTGTTGCTGCCTTGGACATTTCGCGCTCCATCATTGCTCCACATTCTGAGACATGTTCTTCGGGACACTCGATGTAAATAGCATCGTGGACGAGGCCGACGATCTTCGCGCCGTACTTACCTACTTGCTTGTTGACTTCGATTGCTGCGTGGAGGCAGATGTCGTTTGCTGTTGACTGCGGAACGAAGGCTAGTGCTTCGTTCTGTGTCGAGTTGTAGTTTGCGTCCGCAATGAACAGGGGGTTGAACGTGAGGCCGAACTTGGTTTCTCGCTCGTGGTCCTCTTCCTTGCGTCCGACACTATGACGCACCCGTGCCTGCCAGTCTCGCAGTCCGGCGTATGCGTTGAGGTATTGGTCAACAACGTGTTGTGCGTTTTCAATTGGTTGTTCAAGTGCAGTTGCAATGGCTGCTACGCCTCGTCCATAATTAAGACCGTACACTGTACTTTTAACCAGTGCGCGCTTGTTCTTTGCAGTCTTTGGCTGTTCATGCTTGAACGCCTCGTAATCAGCAATCGTTGGATAATCAGACGGCCAAATCTTCGTCATCAAGTCATCGAAGAAATCAGGTGCGCCAGGCTGGAAGGCAGCAATCATGGCTTCGTCGTCCGCAAGCTCAGCGACAGTACGTAGCTCAGCCTGAGAGTAGTCGCAGCTCACAATCTTATTGCCTGGCTCAGCGACAAGGGCACGCTTGATACCGCTATCGCGGCCCATCGTCTGAATCGCCGGACCCTTAGCCGAGAGGCGACCAGTCTTAGCACCATGAGGCAGGTAGTACGGGTGGATACGTCCGTCCTCACCGACCTTACGCCGCACGTTAGCAATGAATGAGCCAATCACCTTAGCAGCATAACGGTACTCAAGCAGAGCGTCGATAAACTCCACTTCCTTACCGCCTCGGCGTAGCTTCTTCAGGTGGTCACTGTCGAACGACGGGGACGACACACCCTTGGAGGTGAAGTAGTCCTTGATCTGCTTCGGTGACTGGGGGTTGAAGTCCTCGCCTGCCAGCGAGCGCAACACAACCAGCGCCTTGTCGCACTGTTCTTGGTACTTCTTCTCAAGCTCGTCAAGAGCATCGAGTGAGACTGCAACGCCGTTCATCTGCACATCGTTGAGAACCTTCGTAACTTGCATACGGTAGCGGTAATAGTCGTACTTTCCACTGTTCTTCAGGAGCGGTAGGAAGTACTCGTACAGCTTGTAGGTGTATACCGTGTCGAAAAGGTTGTACTTGTAGAGTTTTTCACGGGGAATGTTCTCAAAGTGCGCCCCGCCCTTCAGGTAGGACTTAGCATCGGAGTCCCAGTCAGCGGCGCGCAACCAGCGGCGAGCGAGAGGCTTCAAGCCATGCTCACCGGCCAGGTTGTCGAGCACGAAGTGCATGAGCAGCGTGTCCTCATGATGGTACACACGGATACCAAGACGAGCCGACAGGTAGGGCATGTCGAACGTGCCGTTATGGGCAATGACAGTGCAGGTGTCGCACAGTCGCTTGATGAGGTCTGCCGCCTTGTCGGTCTCAGCGAGTTCTTCAGGAATAACGACACCGAACTTGCCGTTCCACAGGGCAATAGACAGGATACGGCCAGCCGCAAAAGTATCTTCCTCAATGTTGCCCGCCGATTCGATGTCGAGTGCAATCAGTGTGCCGTGCTTGAACTCGATGTCCTCCCCTTCCCAGATGACCCAATCCTTGCCAAGTTCCAGGCCGGGGTCAACAGGACCGAGGAAGCCATACTGGAACGCCTGAGCGAGGAACAGGATAGCCTGCGGATGAGTCACAATCTGTTTTGGGGAAAGTGACTTGAAGGCATCACCCTTGTAGCCCTTGACCGTTCCGAGGGTGATGTTGATGCCTTCTTCGGTGGGGTCGTCGGTGAGTTCGACAGTCACATCTTCTGGCAGACCTGCCACCGTCCTTGCACGCTTGAGTAGAATTGTTGCAAGGACGGGCAGCTTGTCGATGTTTTCAGTTAAGACTTTCATACCTGCCCTCCTGTGTACTTAATGAATCTTTCATTGTTGGACTTGCCCTTCACGACTTCTTGGATTACTCCACGTGCCTGGGCATATGTGATGATTTCCTTCAGTTCGCGCATACCACTGATTTCAGACTGGAACTTCAACATGAGCTTAGGAATCGAAACCATGCCATTGTCGGTGCGCGCAACGAAGTTAATGAGCTTGTCCACCTTGTTGCTGAAGTTGCTGTTCTTCACGTGGTGAATGAACACCTCGTTAGAAGACAGCCAAATGGACGCGAGCGAGATAGCCTTGAGCATTTCCCGCATTGTGACGACGACAGTACCCTTCGAGTTGGGGCCGTTGTACATGGCAAGCAGCGCCGCAATACGCAGAACAGAGAACGTCATACGCTCGGTGCCGGGGAACAGCTCACGGCTATTCAGCATGTGTCGCTCAGCCAGTATCTTGGCTTCTTCCGAGAAATCAATCCAACGCTCGAACACGCCAGGCTCGAACTCGATAGGGTTGCGGACTTCCTCGTTAGGCATCCGTGCTGCCTGTCGTGCGCTGAATTGCGCGTCGAACTTAGCGACTGACTTGATGAGGTTCGACAGCATGAAGTCACGCTGCTTGTCCTCGATCTTGCCTGTCGATGCACTCACCTGCACGAGCTTGACATCCTGAGACGAGGTTATGTATTTGTCTCGGTCGTCAATGACGACGAGACAGCGAGGCGTAAAGCCGGACTCCACCTTCTCGGTCGTCAAGTGCTTCGCGGCCTGGTCAAGAATACCCGTCCCGTAGAACGTCATATAATACGGGGTCGCAGTCTGGTACGCAACCTTGCCGCCCTTGTCTTTACGTGCGACAGCGGGGATGTAGCCGTCGTAAGACTTGGTGAGGAACGGCATCATCGAGGACATGTAACTGCCCTTCTGCGCCGCGTGTGCAAAGAAGTCCTGCACCTCGTCAATTGCGAACAGGCCGCTCTCCTTCGGCTTGGTACGCAGGTACGCAGACAATGCCTCACCTGTTGAATCTTCAGGCGCAATGAAAGCATCCGGCCCCTTGCCGATACCGACAGCCACGTCTCGCATCATGGACTCAGCGAGGCGCAGTGACGTGGACTTTCGGGACTGTGTAGTACGTCCCAGAACCAGGAAGTACAAGTTCAGTGGCATCTTCTGCACATTGGTAGGGAGGAACGCATACTTGGCAAACATGGACGACAAGATAGCGAGAGCGCCAGCGTAGTGGAACTGCTTAGGTGCCATCGCTGATTTAGTCGATGCCCATGCTGCGAACTGATCGACAAACAGGCCCATTGGTTCTTCCTCGTCCTCATGCAGGAAGTTCACGTCTTGAAGGGTGAGTTCGCGTGCTTCACTCAGCAGGTAGGACGAGCCGATACGGGTTGTCGCTTCGAGATCGTTTTCCGTGGGGCCGTCGTGCTCAGACTTCCAACGCGCATAGTCACGGTTGATCTGTTTCCAGAGGTAGCCGTCACCACGTCCGTCTGCCTCGAACTTGTTGAACTCGGTGGCACGCACGACTGCGAAGGCTTCAACAATTGAACAACCTTCTTCCCAGAGGGCGCACTGAAGATGGTACATCTTCGAGCTACGGTCCTCTTCGGTGTTGAAAGAGTCGTCCGTAGCCAGGTCCGTGATGTAGCTACGATTCACCATGCCCAGCACCTCAAACATGCTAGGGATGTCGGTGGGGAAGTCTTCTTCCTCAATACCCATACGTTCGACAGGTGGGTACTCAGCCGCGAACTCGGCAGCGGTGATCGTCTCGTCGTTAACCTCAAGGGTGATCTCCCAGGGCTTCACCTTCTTGAGGTTGTGCGTGAAGGGGACGCGCAGCTTCTTCGACAGGGGCCAGCCTCGGTCCATGCCGTCGTTCTTGTGTGCTTCGTAGAGTCCTCGTGAGAGTGCTTCGAGCATGTCGTTGGACAGGTCGGCGGCATCTTCAAGTAGCCAGTATCCTTGCCAGTGCTTCTCGCTGGTCTGGACGGTGATAGAGGGCTTGATCTTCAGCTTGTTGATGGGGCAGTCATCACCGTCTGCCCAGACGCACGCTGACTTGATGACGTTATCCTTGGCTGCGTGCCTCGTGTTCGACAGTGCCGGTGGCTTG